>Ga0182030_10000755_pt1 | contig 63551 bp, 43 predicted proteins | sample 812S3MmetaG_FD_121299 | JGI IMG/M metagenome (GOLD analysis project Ga0182030, IMG submission 121299) | Permafrost microbial communities from Stordalen Mire, Sweden - 812S3M metaG (Illumina Assembly) | ecosystem: Environmental > Terrestrial > Soil > Wetlands > Permafrost | place: Sweden... | reverse complement strand
TCGCCCACCGGCTTTGGCACTTTGCTAAGCTTCTTCATGGCTGGTTTCTCCTCTGCACCTCATCGAGTGCGTTTATCAGCTTAACCGCTGACCAAGTGAGCCAGCCGTCTCATCCCATCTGTCCAACGATCTGGCTGCGACGGTCCCGCGATTTCCGTTTCCTGGCGCCTGGCACGCGCTTAAACGCGTTTTCCGAAATTTCCGCTACAGCGGGTCGGCGGAGGCTCGTCCGGCCCGCCGATTTTGGCGAGTTTAACACGCAAAAACTGATTCTGTGCGAGTTACCGGAAAATGTCCTAACGTTTGCTCCACAACAGGCCTCTAGGGCAACAAACCCATCCTCTTCTCCAGGGCCTGAAATTGCGTCGAATGCCGCATTGGCGCGAACACCGGGTTCACTGCCAGATTCAGCGCCTGCCATTCGTGCTGATCGGCGGAGCGCTCCAGCCACTTCATGGCATTCTCTTCATCCCCCATTAAGGCGTAAACCAGCGCGAACCACTGCAGGCCGACCCCGGGGTTCGGATACTTTTCTAGAAAAGGACGGATCAGGCGCAGCGCTTCCTCCTTGTGACCGGCTTTCGCCTGCCCCATCGCTTCGAACATCTGTGCCCCCGCGAAATCCTGCTTCCATTGGCGAATTTCCTGCAACGCCGGATCGGTCCTGCCGGCCGCGATATCGCAGCCGCCTATGAGTGCCTTGGCGGCAAACATCCGGGGAGAGTCCGCAGCCAGCTTTTCGGCCGAAGCCCGGCATTCATCGAAGCGTCCTTCCAGAAATCGCATGACCGCGACGTTATACATCGTCGAGATCTGGAAAGGGTCCAGATCCTGGGCTCGCCGGATATGATCGTCGGCTTCCGCCGAGTGTCCGCGGTAGAGAAGCAGCATGGCGTAGACCTGCTCCACCATTGCTGACGGCCGACCCGCGGACCCCAGTCGCAACTCCGTTTCCGCCCGATCCCAATCCCATTCATATTGCATGGCGATCATGGCGAGTGTCGCGTGCGCCGTCGGCTGGTTCGGATCCAGTGCCAGCGATTTGCGGATCAGCTGTTCCAGACTCAACCGCTCGGCTTCTGTTCGAGAAGTGAACGCGGACCCTTTCGCGACGGACTCATTGTATTTCTCAAGTCCCAATTGCAGATACGCCCGCGCATATTGCGGGTCGAGGTCGATCGCGCGCTCGAAATCCGCCTCGGCCGCGGCCAGCGCTTCCGGCGTCAGCTTCTGGGCCTCATAAATTCCCTTCATCAAATAGTCATGCGCTTCCGCCGGAGGAACATGCACAGCGGACGGAACGGGCGCCAGATTCAGCTTTCTCGCCACCGCCCTGGTCAGTTCGGACTGGACGGCGGACAGATCTTCCGGCGTTGTGTTGTAGGTGTCCGACCAGAGCACCGCTCCATCGGACACGCGTTCCAGTTTTGCACCGATCCGGATATGTCCGCCAGCCTGTGCCACCGTCCCTTCGAGGACTTCGGTAACGTTCAGCATTCGACCCGCTTTGCGAAAATCGGCCTGCTTCCCGCTGAACTGCGCCACCGAAGGCCGCGCAATCACCCGCAGCGTCTTCAGCCGTGAAAGGGAATCCGTGATCTCATCGGTCAGCCCATTGCTGAGGTAGTTGCTCTGCGGGCTCAGACTGGCAAACGGGAGCACCGCGATCGACGCCTGCCCGCTGGCCTGGCTTCGATTCAGAAAAGTCCACGCCGCCGCCGCGAAGAGCGCAACGACTGCCGCGGCAATCGCGATGTTCCGCGGCTTGCGGGGTCGCCGTGCATGGACCGGTTCGCCTCGCATATAGAGAGCCAGATCCGCATCCATCTCCAGCGCGGATTGATACCGCTCCTGCGGATTTTTCCTCATCGCCACCGAGACGATCGCATCCAGCGGTTGATCCAACCCGGATGGCTCCGGCTCCGTCTCGCTAATGCGCCGGGCCACCGCCGCCGGCGAATAATCGCTGAACCGGTAAGGTGGACGTCCCGTCGTCAGGCGATACAACAGCACACCCGCCGAATAAATATCGGACGCGAATGTCACGTGTTGTCCTTGCGCCTGTTCCGGGCTAGCGCTTTCCGGAGTGAACGCGAAGACTCCCGTCCGGGTGATGGCCGAGTCGCCGCTCGCGTCCACCAGCCGCGCTGTGCCGAAGTCCAGCAGTTTCACGTTTCCCTGAGCGTCGACCAGAATATTGGACGGCTTCAGATCGCGATGAATCACCTGACATGCGTGCACGTATGCCAGCGCTTCCAGAACCTGCCGGATCAGACCGATGCGTGCCTTGAGGTCGAGATGCTTCTCGTCGCAATAACGATCGATGGCCAGCCCGTCGACGAATTCCATCACCAGATAGGGCAGACCCGCGCCGGTAACGCCGCCGTCAATCAGACGCGCTACTTTCGGATGGTCCAGGCTGGCCAGAAATTGCCGTTCCCGGCGGAAGCGTTCCTCGATATCGACGGAAGCCAGCGCCAGCGGCACCACTTTGACGGCCGCCGACATCCGAAACGCGCCATCCGCGCGTTCGGCCAGGTACACCGTCCCCATACCTCCGCGGCCCAGCAGCCGGACAGCCTGCCAGGGTCCGAACTGCGGGAGTGTCGCCGGCGGCGCGGGAGCGGCCGCGCGTACGCTCTCATGATCCTCGATCAGCTGGCGAACTTCCTCCAACATCTCCGGATCGCCCTGGCATTGTTCGCCCAGCAAGGCGTCACGCTCCATTCCCGGAGGAACCTCCAGCACGGAATCGAAAACGGCTTCGGCCCGCCGGAATCGTTCAAGTTCTTTTTCCGTCATAACCGAATCTCACGCCCGATGCAGCCGCTTGTGCAGCCACGCCAGGGAGAAGCGCACGCTGCGTTCCACCGTGCTCTTTGACACCTGCAACACATCCGCTGTCTCCTCCACCGTGCAGCCCAGAAAGAAATGCAATTCGATGGCGCGCGTCTTGGCCGGGTCGAACTCAGCCAGTTCGTTAAGAGCCGCCGAAAGATCCAGGCATTCCGCACTCTCATTCGATAGCCACGCCAGTTCAGCGTCCAGCGGAATGCGCGCCCACCCGAGCCCGCGCTTTTCCGCTTTGGCTTTCCGCGCGGAATCGATTAGTACACGCCGGGTGAGCTGCGCGGCGAAGGCGAAGAAGTGTGCCCGGTCGTGAATCGCCAGCCGCCGCACACGCAGCAGATCCATGAACACTTCGTTGACCACCGCCGTCGCCTGCAGAGTGTGGCCGGGGCGTTCGTGGCGCAGATAGGCTTCGGCGATCGCGCGAAGCTGATCGTAAACCAAGGGTGCAAGCGATTCCAGCGCCCCCGGCTCTCCCTGCTCCCAGCGGCCGAGCAACTGCGTGATTTCTCCCGGTCCTGCGTTGTGCAACCTTCAGGATAATACCTCCCTATAAGATGCGGCGTGATCGCGCCGGAAAACACGTCATGACGGACTTTCTCCCGGCTCTGCGCCGTTTTGTGATGAAGAGAGAAACTGGGGATGAAAACCTTTACGATCTGTGCGCTGTTGCTCGCACCCGCGACGCTGTTCGCGCAAAAGAACCGCATCACCGGAATCATCGACGCCAGCCACGCGGTCCCCTTGCCCGGAAACGTCCACGTTTCCGCGCAGCCGCAGTTCGACGAGGGCGCCGCGGATCCGGCGATGAAGCTGAACTACGTCACGCTCACGTTGCGGCCCTCGCCGGCCCAGCAGTCCGAACTCGAGCAGCTGTTGCGTGACCAGCAGAATCCCTCTTCTCCGAAATTCCGCAAATGGCTCACTCCGGAACAGTATGCCGACCGCTTCGGCGCCAGCCCCGCGGACATGGCGAAGATCGTTTCGTGGCTCAACTCGGAAGGATTCGAGGTCATCTCCACCGGCCGCGGCCGTCGTTATATCGCATTTAACGCCACCGCGGAACAGATCCGCACCGCGATGCACACTGAGATTCACAACTACCGGGTCGACGGCGAACTCCACTTCGCCAACGCGACGCCACCTGAAATTCCCGAAGCCATCCAGGACTTGGTCCTGGAGATTGGCAATCTGAACGATTTTCGCGCCAGGCACATGCCGGTCCACCAATTTCCCACCGGTCCGCTCGCATCGCTGGCCTCGCCCGCATTGGGGGACCAGCCCGAAACGTCAAACGGCAAGGGCGGTCATCAGCTCGCCCCGGGAGACGTCTGGACAATCTACGACACCGCCCGAATCTATAACGCGGGATACACAGGCAAAGGCCAGAAGATCGCAATCATCGATCGCAGCGATGTGCTCCTTTCCGATATCGCCCTGTTTCGGAACACGTTTGGGCTCCCCTCGGTCGTCCCGCAGAGGGTCCTGGTTGCCGGCGCCACCAATCCCGGCGTCACGCCCAATAACCAGGAAACGAATCTCGATTTGGATTGGGCCGGCGCCATGGCTCCCAACGCTCAGCTCCTCTATGTGTTCGCGCCTTCCGAGGTGACTGCCGTTACTTACGCGATCGACCAGAATCTAGCGCCCATCATCAGCTACAGTTACTATCCCTGCGAGTTGAATAATTCCGCGAGCACAGCGGGAAGTCTTCAAGCCCTGGCCCAGCAAGGCAACGCGCAGGGAATCACGTGGCTGGCTTGCTCCGGCGACTCCGGAGCGGAAGCCTGCGATTCCAACAACTACACCACCGTCGCCGGCACTCATGGGACCTCTGTCAGCCTGGTGACCGCGATTCCAGAAGTCACGGGAGTCGGTGGAACCACGTTCGTGGAGGGAAGCAACCCCACCACTTATTGGGCGGTTTTCAACGGCGATTTGAACGCCGCCACCGCGCTCAGTTACATTCCCGAAACCGCCTGGCAAGGTAGCGGAGGCGGATACAGCATCTTCTACCCGAAACCCGACTGGCAGGTCGGCGTTCCCAACACCAGCGCCGGCGCCTGGCGAGGCGTGCCGGACGTCTCCTTCAGCTCCGATCCAAATCACGACGGATATTACATCTTCTACAACGGCGCGGAAATCGTCATCGCGGGAACCTCTATCGCTACTCCCGTCTTCGCCGGCATGCTCGCGCTGTTGAACGAATACCTGGGCACCAACGGCTTGGGGAACATTAATCCCAATCTTTACCGGCTGGCTCAGAACACCAGCAACGTGTTTCATGACGTCACCACGGGAAATAATTTTCACCTCTGTCAGAAAGGCACGCCGAACTGCGCGAATGGAGGCAGCGTCGGATATGTAGCCGAGCCCGGCTGGGACGCGGTAACGGGATTAGGTTCGGTGGATGGTTACAATCTCCTGGCGCAGTGGGGAGACGGAGTTGTCGGCACCAGCATCAACGTCGCCGCCAATCCTTCTTCCGTCGCTTTGAACAGCCAGACCGTGTTGACTGCGACCGTGAAGTCCTCGTCCAGCAGCATTACTCCAACCGGAAGCGTGGCTTTCACGTTCGGCAACACGTCGTTGGGCTCAGCAACGTTATCGGGCTCCGGCTCGACCGCCAGTGCGAGTCTTACCGTCTATGGCAGCCAGCTTACCGCCGGGAACGATCTCATTAGCGTCAACTATGGCGGAGACAGGAACGTGAACGGGTCCACTACGACTGTGACTGTGAATGTCACCGTGCCGGCCACATCTTCCGCCGTCATTCCATCCATCAATCCGAATCCAGTCTTTCAAACGACTCCCGATGCGCAAGGATACAGCTGGTTTTATACGGTCCAGTTGAGCGAAGTCGCCGGAACCAGCACCACCCTCACCGGCTTCACCATCGATGGCACCGACTACTCGAGCAGCATCGGCGGCTTCTTCGGCACCTCCACCATTCCCGCCAACGGAACCCTGTCCGCCAGCCTTCGCGAGGCCGGCGTCACCGTGCCCGCGACCCGAATCTTCAGCTTCACCGGCAGAGATTCCAGCGGACGCACCTGGACACAACAGACCACCGCGAAATTCCTTGGCACGCAGATCTCCGCGTCCATGCAGCTCATCGGCCTGCCCACCACGGTCCGCCAGGATCCGACGCAAACTCCCGATTGTCAGTATTCGCAGGCGCTCGGTATACAGGAATTGAACGGCCACAGCGTCACACTGACCCGCTTCCTGGCCGCCGGCGCCGATTATACGAACCAACTCACGGAATTCTTCGGCTCCATAGTCCTTCCCGCATTCGGCTCACTCCAAACCGGCGTATGCTGGGATCTCACCGGCGACACGATCCCCGAAACCCTGATTTACGAGATAGACGGCGTCGACGATCAGGGCAACGCCGTCAGCGCCACTGTCAGCGCCTATTTCGAGGGCGCCGCATCGAATCCAGGAGCGCTCACCACCTCCGCCGATCCAAATAACGACGTGATCGTGCTAACCGCGGCGGATTCCACCAAGTCCGCGACCACAACCATGAAGGTGAGCGTCGGCAGCGGACAGGCGTGGAGCATCACGACGTTTCCATCGAACCGCACGGCAAGCTGGCTGGTGGCGTATCCTCTGTCCGGAACCGGTCCGGCGACCGTGAATATCGCGGCTTCGGCGGCGGGCCTGGACAATGGATTGCATCAAGCCACGCTGGTGGTTCAGTCCGTGAACTCGCTTCCCGAATTTACCCCCGTCGCGTTGAACTTCGTGGTCGGCCGCCCGCAAATCACCTCCATCGTCAATGGAGCGAGTCTAACCAGCACAGGTCTTTCGCCGGGGCTCATCTTCACCCTGTTCGGAAGCGGCTTGGGCCCGGATGCGGGACAAACGCTGCAGCTGGACACCAGTGGCAACGTTTCCGGCAATCTCTCCGGCATTTCCGTGACGGTCAACGGTTCTTATTCGCCGCTGTTATATGTTGGCCAGGGCCAGATCAACGCCGTTGCGCCGTATGAGATTGCCGGCAGCGGCACAGCGCAGGTTCAGGTCTTGAACAACGGGGTCGTCAGCGCCACCACCAATGTGAACGTGGTCGCGACCGCGCCGGCGATCTTCTCGCTTGGGAACGGCCAGGGCGCGATTCTCAACCAGGATGGCACCGTGAACGGGCCCGCGAATCCCGCCGCGCGCGGCTCCGTCGTCTCCATTTACGGCACCGGCGAGGGGCAAACCAATCCTCCCGGAGTCGACGGCGCCATCGCCAATGAAAGTCTAGCCGGTCTTCCTCGGCCGGCCGCTCCGTTTTCGATCAGCATCGGCGGCATAGCCGCGTCGTACACCTACGCCGGAACCGCTCCGCAGTCGTTTGCCGGATTCTTCCAGGTAAACGCCGTGATCCATGCCAATGCTGGAACCGGAAACCTACCCGTGATCCTGGTCGTGGGAGGCGTGTCCAGCAAGCCCCTGAACGTTGCTGTCCAGTAAACGTGCGGCCGCGGGTCGCGACTCATAAGGAACGCGCGATCAGCTCCTTCATGATCTCGTTGGTCCCGGCGTAGATGCGCTGCACCCGGCTGTCCGCCCACATGCGCGTGATCGGATACTCCATCATGTAGCCGTACCCGCCGTGCAATTGCACGCACTCGTCGATGATGGCGCACTCGCGCTCGGTGAGCCAGTACTTCGCCATCGCGGCCGTGGGCGCATCCAGCTTCCCGGCAATCAATCGCTCGATACAGTTATCCAGGAACACCCTCATAATGTGCGCCTGCGCCTTGCACTCGGCGAGCTTGAATCGCGTGTTCTGGAACTCCAGCAGAGCCTTTCCAAACGCCATCCGCTCCTTGCAGTGCTTGATAGTGATGGCCACCGCGTGTTCGGTGGTCGCCGTCGCCCCGGTGCTGACCCCCATCCGCTCATACGGCAGCTGTTCCATCATTTGATAAAAGCCGCGGCCCTCGACGCCCCCCAGCAGATTTGCGGCCGGAACCCGTACATCGTCGAAAAACAATTCGCACGTGTCCTGGCCGTGCATGCCGACCTTTTCGAGCATGCGTCCGACGCGATAGCCGTCTAACCCCCTGGTATCCACCACCACCAGCGAGATTCCCTTGGCGCCCACGCCGGTCTCGCCGGTCTTCACCGCCAGCACGATCAGGTTCGTGTGCCAGCCATTGGTAATGAACGTCTTCGATCCATTGATGACCACGCACTCGCCTTGGCGCTTCGCGTTGGTCCTGATGTTCTGCAGGTCGGAGCCGGCCACGGGCTCGGTCATGGCGATCGACCCGATCAGCTCTCCTGTCGCCATTTGCGGAAGCCAGCAGCGCTTCTGCTCCTCCGTGCCATAGTCGAGAATATAGTGCGCCGCTATGCTGTGTACGCCGTGACCGAAGTGCACGCCGTGGTAGCACAGCTCCTCGGTCACCACCGCTTCGTGGCAGTAGGTACCGCCGCCGCCGCCGAATTCCTCCGGAATATCGGTGAGCAGAATCCCGACCTCGCCGGCTTTGGTCCAGGCCTCGGCATCCACGCGGTGCTGTTCGCGCCAGCGCGCTTCGTGCGGCACGAACTCTTCCTGGATGAAACGCTTGACGGTTTTGCGGAACATCCGCAATTCCTCGTTAACCCACGGTGAGGCATAGGGATGAGTGACGGGCTGCGCTTTGGCCATTTGAGTATTGTACGCGATGACGTCGGGCGGAGCCTGCCTTTGGGCAGGCTTTCGACGATGCGGCGGACCTCTGTCGTCTCGACACTCTCGAAAACGTCGACGGAGGCGACTCTTGTGGGGCCGCCAATTTTGGCGGCAGCCTGCCTTTCAGCAGGCTTCTCGATGATCGATAGGAGCCGCCTCAAAGGGCGGCTGCCGCCAAAATTGGCGGCCCCACAAGGTTTTCATGGCGATCGGTGCGCTGAGGCATGCCCGTTGTTTCGATCGCTGATGAGACGGGCGTCGAGATGAGTCTCGACGCGGCACGCATGGGTGCGTGCAGTCATGCGCTATGAGCAGCGTGCTCGTCTTCTGGATGGAAAGGCCTGCGACAGTACACGGCGATCCATAATAAGATCAAATGGTACTCACTGTGAGCCGGCGCTCCCGGTTCTCAACCCATGGCTAAACGAGGAGAGTTTATGAACAGGACGATACTGGTGATGGCGGGATGCGCAACCTTGCTGCTGGGCGTGGCGTTCGCACAGGGCCACGAGGAACTGAACGCGGCGATGAAGACAGCCGGAGCCGCCAATGGGAGCCTCCGCAAGAGCATCGCGGCGAAGGACGGCCCGGCAACCGCCGCGACCGCGGAGAAGCTCGCCGCGGCTTTCAAAACGGTGCAAGCCCATTTTGAAGAACACAAGATGGAAGATGGCATCAAGTTCGCGCAGACGGCGAACAAGGCATCGATGAACCTCGCCGCGGCGGCGAACGCCGGGGAGTGGGATAAAGCGTCCGACGAACTCAAGACCATCGGCGCGCAGTGCCAGGGCTGCCACGCGGCGCATCGAGAGAAGCTGCCCGACGGATCTTACAAGATGAAATAGACGCTCCTGCGATGTGGGATGCTCAAGCCGGGTGGGGCCGCCAATTTTTGGCGGCAGCCGCCCTTTCAAGGCGGCCCTTGAAGTAACGTAAAGAGCGCTGGCAAAAGCCTGCCGCCACCCCTTGGCGGCGCCACTCGATGAAGGATTCCCACGCCGCTATAATTGCGTAATGCGAAACAGTCTCCTGCTTGGGCTACTGATCCTGATGCCGGTCGCGATGGTGGCGCAGCGCGGTGGAAGAGCCCGCGACACAAACGCCACGCCGATCGTCCTGAAGCCCGCGCGCGTGTTCGATGGCGACGCCATGCATGAAGGCTGGATCGTGGTGGTGCAGGGTGAGCGGATTCAGGCGGCGGGTCCGGCGGCCAGCGTCGATACCGCGGGCGCGACGGTGATCGATTTGCCCGGTACGACGCTGATGCCGGGCATGGTGGAGGGTCATTCGCATATCCTGCTGCATGCTTACAACGAAACTCCGTGGAACGATCAGGTGTTGCACGAAGGCCTGGCGTTGCGCGCCGCCCGCGCGGTGAATCATCTGCGGGCGACCTTGATGGCCGGCTTCACGACGGTTCGAGACCTGGGAACGGAAGGCGCGGGATACGCCGACGTGGAGTTGAAACAGGCGGTGAATCAAGGCATCGTGCCGGGACCTCGCGTGCTGGCGTCCACACGTGCCATAGTCGCGACGGGCAGCTATGCCCCGAAGGGCTTCGCGTTGGAGTGGCGCGTGCCGCAGGGCGCGGAAGAAGCGGACGGCGTCGATTCCCTGATCCGCGTGGTGCGCGACCAGATTGGCCACGGCGCGGACTGGATCAAACTGTACGGCGATTATCGTTGGGGTCCTCACCCCGGATCGAGCCCGACATTTTCGCTCGAGGAAATGAAATTAGCTGTGGAAACGGCCAGGAGCGCCGGGGTACCTGTGGCCGTGCATACCAGCACCGCCGAAGGAATGCGCCGCGCGATCCTCGCCGGCGCCGAAACCATCGAGCATGGCAACGACGGCACCGCGGAAACCTGGAAGCTGATGGTGGAGCATCATGTGGCGTTGTGCCCGACGCTCGCCGCCGGGGACGCGACTGCTCAGTATTCAGGATGGAAGAAGGGGACTCCGGAGCCGCCGGGCCTGGTGCGAAAAAGAGCCAGTTTTAAAGCCGCGGTCGATGCCGGCGTGACCATCCTCAGCGGCAGCGACGTGGGCGTATTTCCGCACGGCGACAATGCGCGCGAAGTCGAGTTAATGGTCGATTACGGAATGTCGACGGTTGGGGCGCTGAAATCCGCGACGTCAATTGCCGGGCGCGTGCTGCATATGGACATCGGGGAAGTAAAGCAGGGCATGCTGGCCGACCTGATCGCGGTGGACGGGAATCCCTGGAGCGACATTTCAGCCATTCGCAGAGTGAAATTTGTAATGAAGGGCGGGGCAGTCCAAAAGTAGCCACGGGATTGGGTTCCGGCAGCCTTCTTTCTCGGCATTGCTCAAAAAGCTCCAGGTTTCCCGGCAATGGGTTAGGCTTACCGGATGCCACAACAGACCTACAGACCCCGACAGCCGCTAAAAAGGTGAAGTTTTCACCCAGTCCTCGTCGATCTGCGCGTGTTTAATGGCCTTCCCTTCCGGCACAAAGTAACTATAAGTGACGTGAATTGTTCCGTCCTTAGCTTGAATAACCGACGGGTAGTGATATTGACTGGTGGCTGGCTTCGAAGGGTCCCCGTCGAGATGCCTCCGCCATTTCCAGGTAGCTCCCTCGTCGTCGGAGATCGCCGCCACCAGGGAGTATCGTTTATCCTCCAGGTCGTTATAGACCATCAGCCAGTGGCCATTGCGAAGCGCGATCGCTTCGAGGCTCGTGCCAGGGTTCAGAATATCGGTATCGACGGCTGTCGTCCAGGACACGCCGTCGTCCTTGGAATAACTGATCTGTGCGCGCTTCGGAGGAGGACCATTGTCGCGAAGGTAGGCCACCAAAGTTCCATCCTTCTTGCGAACCACCGAGGGCTGAATACCACCATAACCGACAATCGGCTGACTGGAAGTCCAGTTATAACCACCGTCATCGCTAATCGCCATGATTCCGAAAGAATAGCCATCGGAGTACATGGGAACCAGGATTCGACCCGAAGGCAGTTGAATCGGATGAGTGCGCGTGAACCACCCCATGCGTGAAAAGTACATATCCTCGGCATGCGCGATTACTCTCGTCGCATATTGGCCCGCCCGGCCTTCTTTCTCCTTATCTTTTTCGAACACCTCGCGAGTCTTGGCGGCAATATCTTTAGGAATAAGAATTATATTGTCCTGATGCTCCCATTTCGGAGGGCCGGAGGCCTGGCTATAGTCGGTTGAGATTCGATATTTCATCAGCGCGCTTTCCCACTGGTGCGCGATAATTACGGGCCACAAAAAGAACAGGCGCTGGCGGTTGTCGATAAACATGGTGGGGTTCGTGTCGGGAAAGCCGGGAGTGTCGGCCATGGTGAATCGCTCGCTCCACTTGCCTGTCTTCTTGCTCCAGCGCGCCCCTTCGATCTTCACATCGTCGGCGGTGCGCTCGCCGGAGCCGTGAAACCAGCAGACGAGAACGTCGCCGTTCGGTAACTCGACAACCGACGAGGAGTGGTTATGCCAGGACTCAAGTGGGAAGATCAGCTCGCTCTTATAAAGAGGAGCCGCCGCGGCAGTGACCAGGACGAGGGTCGCAAGAAGGAAGGGTCTCATAGTGACCACTTTACTTTACTAGAAACTAGGTACGGTGTTACTATCAAGTTACTATGGCAACTGAACACATTCTCAGTCTACTCATCATCGAACGTGACAAGATCAACAGCGCTATCGCAGCTCTCGGTGGTGCTACAAAGCATGTCAGCAGCCCTTCCAAGAGCTCCGAGGCGCCCGCTCCCGCGCCCGTCAAGGCAGTTAGAAAGCGAAAGGCTCTCACCGCGGCACAGAAGAAAGCTCACTCCGAACGGATGAAGGCTTTCTGGGCGGCCCGTCGCAAGAAGGCGGCAAAAGCCTAACTTATTTTTGAGCCCAATAGCCGGGGTGGCCGACGTAGGTCTCGTTTTCTAAGTTAGCCAGGATCGCGCGACGCACTTCCAGAATGTCCACCTCACCTTGTTTCTGGTAGAGGACCTTCCCACCTGGCGCGATGACCATCGTATAAGGCACTCCGGCCTCCCAGTGTGGATCGAAGGCGGCTTGCAGGCCATACGTGTCTTCGGTCGCAAACTGCAAGTTGCGATTCGATGCATGTTGCGCCTGTAGCAGTTTCATCACGCCGGCTTTCTCGTCCGGCAGATTGGTCGATACGGTCACCAGGTCGAAATCGCGACGGCGGAACATGCGGAAGGTGTTTTCCAGATCTGGAAACTCGGTCAGGCACGGTCCGCACCAGGTGGCCCAGAAATTCACCAGCAAGACTTTCCCGGTTGGATTGGTTCGAAGCTTCTTCAAATCTTCAGCCGTGGCCATTTGCAGTGTCACCGGCTCGGTTTGGGCTTTTTTCAACTCGTCCAGCTGGCTGTCGATCTTTGACTTCCATTTTGTCGAACAACCGAACGCCGGAGTATGCGGGACCGGCACAGGCCTTCCGGCCAGCAGCGCCTCCAGCGCATTCCGTGCATCCTGCGATTTGACCAGTGACGCCCGTTGACTGTCGTCGACGCGGCCTTCGTAGCGGAGTTTGCGGTCCTTGTCAAAAATGAAAATGTGCGGAGTGGCTTTGGGGCCATAGGCGCGCGAGACTGACTGGGTGTCGCCATCATTGAGATAAGGGAAGTTGAAGTGACGATACGCGGCGCGGATCTTCATGTCGTCGAACGAATCGCTGACATCGGTGTAGCCTAGCTCGGAGAGCCGGATCGCCTGCGCATCGTTGGGCTGAATGGCGACGAAGGCCACGCTCTTCGCCTGAAAATCGTCCACCAGCTTCTTGATCCGGGTTTCGTAGAGCTGCGCCGTCGGGCAGTGGTTGCAGGTGAAAACAATCGCCAGAAGCCTGCTGTCCTTGTACTCACCAAGCGTGTGCGTCTTGCCATCAATGCCGGGCAGAGAGAAATCGGGGGCAGGGGAGCCAATGGCGAGCGTGGGATGTTCATCCTCTGCCGCGCGGACGGCCAACGAGAGAAATAAGAGGGTCGATGCGAGCGCGAAGTTCCGTGAGTGCATGTCGATTCTCCTTACTAGTAACATCTTCCCACCATATCGGGTTTCGGGGACCAGCCCCATGCGTCAGCTTGGGGCTATTTCAACGGCCGAGCTAGCCCCAAGCTGACGCGTGGGGCTGAACGTCGAATTAGTTTACGGAGAAGTTTACCACGTAGGTTTTTTCAGTCCAGGTGCTGCTATCGGTCACGACTGCCGTGAGGTTGTAGTAACCAACGGGGAGCGTTAGACCGTCCCACAAAGGGAGCAGATAATTTCTGTGGCATCCGGAGTCTGCCGGCTTCCCCTCGCAGGGATCCGGTAACGGCATGCCCACACTCCCAATCGTCTTCCCCCCAGCGGAAGTTAAGATGGCCTTTAGCCGGGTGGCATCGTAGTCGATGGGAAGCGTAGCCTGAACCTTCTTGTCGGCGCGGACGACGACGACCACCTTCTCCCCGGGTCCGGCGGAGGAGAATCTCGCGTCTTGCGCCTTCGGCTGCGGCGGCACTTCGAAAATGATCTCGTGGGTGCCGGAGTTTCTGGACGCCAGATCTTTCCCGGCAATGTTCAGGCGATAGCTTCCAGGCGCTAGCGGAAGCGATTTCTGGAAAATCCGCGACGGATTTGCCGCGAGGAACGTCGGCAGGTCCGCGGTGCCGTGCCGTACGGTTACAACGTCTTCAAAAGGAGACAACGGACGCTTTCCCTCGGTCGAAATGCGGCCGTAGATCGCCACGGTGGCCGTGGAAACCTTGTCCTTGTCTTCGAATTTCAGGTCCCTCGTGTCAAACTGGACCGTGATCAACGTCACGGCATAAGTTGGCGAAATCGCGGAAAAAGAAACTCCCACCTTCATCGGCAATCGACCGCCGACACTTGCCTCTTCCTGCTTCGCCGGCGGAACATCCTTCTCATGCGGATCCATCGTCAGCCGATACTCGCCCGATCTCGTTGTGTCGACAAATTCCATAATGACGTTCTGGCCCATGCCTTCGATCCAGCGGTAGCGCCACTGCTCGAAGGGAAACGTATCGACAGTCGCTCCGCCTTCCGGCGTGTACTTGCCGCCGCTAGGGTGTGACTCGATCTCGTCGGGAGGTCCATACAGGATGTAAATCCGCCCGCGATCCGTCTTCCATCCGGGGATCTTCGCACTGAACCGGTCATTCACGTATTTGATGCGGCGATAGTGTTCCTTCTTATACTCATTCTCCGGATCGCCCTTCGCAATAACCGGATACTCTCCCCTGGGTGTCGGAATCATCGGATCGCGCCGCGCCCAGAACTGTTTGATGAACATGTTGCGCTCGTCGTCGGTCTTCAACTGGAGGAAGGCCGTGCGCTCCTGGGCGGTTATGATGTAAACCACTTCTTCGTTCAGCCAATTTCGATAAGGAGTAAGCGCGGCGTCCGCCACGGGACTGGGGTTGTTTTGCGCGAACAGCATGGATCGCAAGCGCTTCGTCTCGAGCTTTTGCATGTCGGCGTTCAGCTGTTCCAAGGCTTTCGTAAGGCGCTTCGATTCCGGCGCGGGCGCTGGCATTACCGGTACAATCGCCGGACCGATCTGCGGCTGCGGCGACTGCCACGCCGCTAATGCCACCGCGCAAGTCACAATCAACACACCCGCCGATAACGCCGGAGCTAGCCCCGCTCCTGGACCCTCCGGCTGCGCCAGCACGCGTCGAATGCGACGGACTAAATTGCCCCCCGTCGCCGCCACGGCCGCTTCGGATACCGCCCAGCGATTCTCGGCCAGCGCAGCCAACGCCGTGGCGTATTCATGAGCGTCGCCGCTCGCCCGAACCGCCAGATCGTCGCAGCAGTGTTCCCTCTCCGTGCGCATCACGCTCGAAATCCACCACACCGCCGGATGATAGAACAGAAGTCCCTCCACCACCTTCTGCATCAGATTCACCAGATAATCTGCGCGGCGAATATGCGCCAGTTCGTGCAGCAGAATCGATTCGATCTGCGCCACCGGCAATCCCGCCAGCAACCCGACCGGCATCAGGATCACCGGCCGCAGATGCCCGATCACCACCGGCACTTCTAAAAAGCAGGATTCCAGCAGTGTTACCGGTCTGGTCATCCGCAGCCGTGCGCGCAGCGCGTCCAGCCTCGCCACCCATGCATCGGGCGCATCGAAAACGCCGGTTCGGCGCAACCGTCCGGCGGCCGCCCAAGAAGCGAGACATTGCACCTGGAACAGCAACACACCCGCCATCCACACCGGCGCGAGCCACGGGAGCAGGTCCGACAATTCCCAGGCCGTGGACGTGATGCCGATAGGGGAGTCGTCCGCCGGCAGCGCCGCGGCCGCGGGAATAGGGGCCCGCGCCGCGATTCCCGTTTCCCGTGGCATCACGCGATAGAAAGTCGCGCCAAAACCCGCCAGCAAAACCAGCATCGCGCCGCACGCCGCCCAATAGCGAATCCGCGCCGATCGAGTGACGCCCAACAGCACAACCAGCGCCAGCGCCACCGCCGCGCCTTCCCACAAGGAGTGAATCAGCGTCCACCCCATCGCCTTCGCCGACGAACCTTGCATCCAAAATTCGAGGACCGTCATCGCGATTTCCTTTCGTATTCGTCCAGTACCGCGCGCAATTCGGCCAGCTCCTGTTTCGACGCTTTGCGCGACGCGAGCGCTCCCATCATGAGGCTTTTCGCCGACCCGTTGAACGCCCGTTGCAACATGTCGCCGGCCAGTTGCTTCTGCGTCCATTCGCGAGGCCTCGCCGCTTTGTAAATATGCGCGCGCTGATCCTCGTCGCGCAGCACCAGCCCCTTTTCAGCCATCACCTGCAACTGTTTCAGGACGGTGGTGTACTGCGTGGGCCGGCGTTGGGCGATAGTTTCGTGGACTTCGCGAACCGTAGCCGGTCCGCTGCTCCACAGGACGGTGAGGATCTCAAGTTCAGCGTCGGTCGGACGGGGCGGGTTCTCGATAGACATACGACGATAATAATACGACGACAATCGTATGTCAACCGAATTACGAAACGGGGTTATAGCCTCTGGCGTCAGCCAGGGGATCCGGTTCGTTTTGTGGCGGCGATCACCACAAGCGCGCAAAGGTAGAGCGCGCCGCCGACGAAAAGGGTCGCGCGGAGGCCGATGTAGATAGCCAGGAAGATCGCGCCGGCGGAGCCGAGCACGCTGGCCGCGGCGTTCAGAGACCAGGCCCAGCGGACGGACGGCGGATGCAGCTGTTCCAGTCGGCGGAGGCCGCTGGGGAAGGGAATTCCCATCAGGAAGGCGGCGGGCGAGATGGCGAGGACCGTGATCAACATTTTCGCGGGAAGAGGCCACGTGGCGGCGGTTTGTGTGAGCGGACGGGCGCCGAAAGCCAAGGCCGCGACCAGCACGGCGACGGCACAGAGCAGGCGCGAGAGCCGTGGGTCGCTATCGGCGATGATGTGGCGGCTAAAATAGCTGCCTGCGCCGCTCGAAACCAGCATCGAAAAGACGATGACGACCAGCGCATAGGTCGGATGGCCGAGCAGCAGCACGAATTTCTGGATCAGCGCGACCTGGATGAGGATGTATCCGGCGCCGAGGCAGATGAAATACCACAAAAACGTAATCACGCCTTTATGTTTCGGCAGGCGGGTGCCTAGAAGGAAGCGAGGCAGCAGGAGGATGAGCGCGGTTGCGATAATGCTGACGGCCATCAGCCCGAACAGCAAGGGGACGGCTTTTTGGACCTTGAAATCGGCGCTCGCCTCGTTGGCGTGGAACAGATAATTCCACAGATCGCGCGGCTGGACGGTGTAAAAGAAAAACGGGCGGTCGTCGCTGACGGGGGAGACATCAAAAGGATAGTCGCGCAGGAAGGCGGCGGGATCGGACGTGGTCAGGAGTTGGCCGAAGGCGTTTTTGGGGGCATCGCCGGGGAGATAGATTTCATCCATGTGACCTTCGGCGATGACCTGGCGGGCGTGGGCGACGTCGGCATCGGAAAAAGGCTTTTTTGAGATGAGAATGGTATCGAGGGCGCCCCAGCCTTGAAGTTTGGCGGTGTCTTCGCGAACCACCAAGACGTGGCGGGCGGGATCGGATTCGCCGACGCGCGGGAGGGCGGCCATGGCCAGCGAGATCAGGCGCAGCGATTCGCGGGGAGGCGCGAAGCCCCAGCGGGTGAACGCCATCAGGCCGTCGTCGGTGAGGTGGGCGAGGTAATCGGTGAAGGCGTCGGTGGTGTAGAGATTATTTTCGCTGAGCGCGAAGGCTCCGGCGGCGGTGGAGGCCCAGGTATCCACCAGCGTGGCTTGCAGCACCTGATATTTTTGATCGCTGCGCCGGACGAAGGAGCGGCCGTCTTCGATATGCAGGTCGACGCCGGGATGGGTATAAATATAGTGGCTTTCGCGGGCGAATTTATCGCGCATTACGTCGTTGGCGATGATGGGGTTGATTTCGACGGCGGTGATATCGCGACTGCCGGAGGCCAGCGCGCGGGCGACGTCATAGCCTCCGCCGGGTCCGATGATGAGAGCTTTCGCGCCGGGACGGAGTGCGTAGGGGAAGCCGGGGCCTTGATGGAGAAGCTGGAAACGCTGCTCCGGTGTGACGTTGTCCCAGTCAAATGGAGAGATGCCGGTGGCCGCGTCGGCATCGATGACGATGCTCCATCCGCCGCCGGTTTGCGAGACGCCGATGCGGGAGATGCCGTTCCAGGCGACGAATTTTTCATTGGGCAGAGCTTGGCCTTTCGCGATGTGGATGTCGAGCACGCGTCCGCGCCTGCCGTTCACCACCATGAGGCCGACGAGTAACAGCGCGACCAGGACGGCCATCGCGCGGCGGCGGAAGGCTCCGGCCTGGTTGAACCAGATGGCGGAGGAGATCGCGAAGAGCACCCCAGCGGCGATGAGCGTGTTCGGGCCGCCGAAAAGCTCGAGAAAGGGAACCAGCAACAGGCAGCCGGTGGCTGCGCCGGCGAGGTCGAAAAAATAAGCGTGATCGACTCGTTCGATGGCTTCGGAAATCGCGATGGAGACGACGGTGCCGGAGAGAAAAAACGGGAGCGCGCTGGCGAAATAGACGGCGGCGAGCGCGAGGGGACCGTTTTCAGCCGATCGCGAGACCAGGAACCAGAGCGCGGCGACCACCGAGACGGAGTTCAAGAGCGCGAGCGCGCCCAGCTTCACATATAAATTGCCGGGCCGGGCGGAGACGACGTAAGAGAATACGCCGCCTGCGCCGAGGCCGAACAGGGCAATCGAAATAGCCAAAAATGCCAGGTGGTAATAGAAGACGACTGAAAAAATACGGGTGAGCGACAGCTCCAGAATCAGCGTGGCGAGCGTCGTGAATCCGAGCCCGAGATAGAGCTGCGTCCAGCGTACATTGTCAGTTGAATTGGAGGGCGATGAAGAACTGATCCGCGACAATCCTCTACTTTAGCAGCCCTCGCACGATTCCTTCCAATTGGCCAGTGAAGCCGAGGGAGATGCGGAGATCGATCATGGCCATGGGCGCGAGGGCGGCGAGGCTAAACCGCTGTTCGAGGAACACGAGGAGGAGGAGGGGCGAGAGGACGCGGCCGAAATTGTACGCGTCTATCCAGACGTCGCGGCTGCCCAGGAAGACGACGGCGATCGCGAGAAGGTAAATCGCGGGGCTGCCGGCATCCCATCTCGCGTCGAGAGCCATGCGCGCGATGGCGATCAGCAGGAGCGCGACGCCCAACAGCGCGATGTCGTCCAAGGAAATGGCGACCGCGTTTCTCCAACCAACCATCGGGTACGCGACCGGGTGTACGACGCGTTCGAGGAATCCGTGGAGGGGAATCCAGCTCAGGTAATGGATGGCTTCGGATTTCGCGCTGCCGTGCGTCACGTAGAGGAACCACGCGCCCGCGGGCAGCAGAGCGCACGCGACGGCGATCGACCTGGCGATCCGCAGGCGGGTGAGCAGGTAGAGAGAGTATCCGGCGACGATAGGCGCGGCGGTTTCGCGGGTGAGCGACGCACAGGCGAGAATCGCGACGACGCGCCAGGTCGAGTGCGAGTACAGGACGAAGGCGACGCAAAGTGCGGCGAGCGCGATATCGGCGGTCATGCGGTCGAGAGAGGTGATGGTGGCGGGAACGGCTACGAACGCCAGTCCCCAGGCAGGGTTTTTTCCGCGCAGTTGCGCCAGACGGGCCAGCCAGAAGACGCCGGCGAAGGCGAAGCTGAGGATCACGACGAAGTACGCGGCGTGGATGTTCTGGTCGCGTCCGAGGGCGAGCATCCAGGCTAAGGCAGGGACGAGGATGCGCTGATAGCGGAAGTCCGCGCCGGAGATCGAGGAAGCAGCGCCTCGCGTCATCCAGGGGTCGTGCGCGATGAGATGGAATACCTGGCCGTCATAGCCGTCCGTGCCTTCAAAAAGGTAGAGGTGTTCGAAGCGAAGGAAGTCCGGCACGGGCATGCGCGGCCCGATGCAGAACAGGCCGGTCCAGTTGCCGCCGTAGTTATAACGCACGGTGGCGAACTGGCAGAGCCAGAGAAAGGCGACGGCGGAGGCGGCAAGAAGCCAAGGGCGCATTCCATTACTCATAGCGCGTGGCGCACGGGCGCGGCGTGCCGCGTCGAAACTCGTGTCGATGCTTGGCAATCGTTTCGATCGCTCCGGGGACGGGCATCGAGATGAGTCTCGACGCGGCACGCACGAGTGCGTGCGCCACATAACCAGGAATTGCGACGCATCACATCATCGCGGCGGGGGGCGCGGGATCTTCGGGTCGTCCGGCTTTCGCCAGCGGGAGGCGGACCATGATGAACGACATTACCAGCAGGACCGCGAAGCCGGCGAGGTAGGACGGGTCCTCGAAGAACTGGTAGATCTTAAAATCCTTATATTTGAACCACGCGAAGAGCAAGCCGGTGAGGGCTTCGCCGGCGATTAAGCCGCTGGCGGCGAGGATGCCGACGCTTTCGACGCGGATGCGCTGCGCTTCGTTGTTTCCGGCGCGGATGCTCAACCGGTCGGTGATCCAGCGCAGGATACCGCCGACGAAAATCGCGAACGTGGTGGGGAAGGGCAGATACATGCCGACGGCGACCAGCATCGGGCTGCGGACTTTAAACATGATGAGCGCGACGCCGAACGCCATACCCGCGATCACCAGGGGCCACGCCATATCGCCGCCGACGATACCTTGGGCGAGCGCGGCCATGAGTCCGGCCTGCGGCGCGGCCAGTTTCGGATCGCCGAAGCCGGTGCCCCCGCCTTTGATGTTGGCAATTTGCAGAACATAGAGCGGGTAATACATGACGGATGAGGCCACCACGACGGCCAGCAGTTCGACAATCTGAATCGATCGCGGCGTGCCGCCAAGCAGGTAGCCGGCCTTGAAATCCTGCAACAGTTCTCCGGCGACGGCTGAGGAAACGCAGACCACGGCGGCGACGGCGAGCACGACGGCGACTCCTCCAGGTCCGCCGACGCCGAGCGCGACCATCAGCACGGCGGCGATGATCAGAGTCGAAAGAGTGAGGCCGGAGATCGGGTTGTTCGACGATCCGATGACGCCGACCAGATTGCCGGAGACGGTGGCGAAGAAGAATCCGACGATCAGCATCACGATGGCGGCGACGATACCGGCCATGACCAGGCCGGAGACATAAATGTAGAGCGCGATCATGAATAAGAAGACGATGCCGATCAGGCCGAAGACGACTTTCGCGGACATGTAGCGTTCGGTACGCGCCATGGATTCGAGTGGAGGGGCGCCGTAACGGACTTCGGCGAGGGCTCGGCCGATGCTCGAGGTCAGATTCCTGCGCATCTTGAAAAGAGTGAAGGCCGCGCCGACCATCATGCCGCCGACGGCGATGGGGCGGACGATGTATCGCCAGACGGCGGCGGCTTGGGCGGCCCATCCATCGTCCAAGGCCGTTCCGGCGGGGATGAAATTCTGCAACTGCGGGCCGAGGAAATACATGAACAGAGGGACGAGCAGGCCCCAGGCGAGGACACTGCCGGAAAAATTGAGCGCGGCGAGTTCGGGTCCGATGACGTAGCCGACGCCGAGATAGGCGGGGCTGACGGTGGGCGCGGCGATGGTGGAAATCGCGCCAGTTTGGAGAAGTTTCGTGCTGCCGATGGGGCCGAGGCGGACGACACTCTTGCCGAGTTCGCCGATGCGGACGATGAAGTCTTTATCGACCGCGTACAGTTTCAATTCGCCGAGCGACTGGACGAGGGTCCCCAGGCCCATGCTCCAGAAAAGGTAGCGAGCCGCTTCGGCGCCGCGTTGCCCGGCCTTGTGAATCTCGGCGGCGGCCACGGATTCGGGGAAAGGAAGTTCGGGATCTTCGACGAGAGCGCGGCGCACGAGCGAAACGAACAGGACGCCCAGAACGCTGCCGATAGTCATGAGCGCGGTGGATTTCCAGTAGGCGTGGGCGGGATCGAACGAGGTCCAGGAGCCGGCCATGACGAAGGCGGGCAGGGTGAAGATGGCGCCTGCGGCAACCGATTCGCCGATGGAGCCGGCGGTGCGCGCGATGTTCTCTTCGAGGATAGTGCCGCCCCTGAATCCGCGCAGAACGGCCATGCCGATGACGGCGGCGGGATAGGTGGCGGCGATGGTCATGCCCGCGTGCAGGCCGAGGTACGCGTTGGCCGCCCCCAGCACTACGGTCATGACCAGACCGAGCAGCACGGCGCGTAGCGTCAGCTCCTTCATCTTCACGTTTTCGGGAACGAAAGGACGATGTTGAGAGGCCATATTAGGTTGAACGGACGATGATATCACTCTGGTTGCAGCCGGGTAGATCAAGTCATCCCTACCAGACGAGTCTGTGTGAAACGTCGGATTGGACCGCTCCTGCGAGTCGCGGCTCTGTTTGAAGTCTTGGGGATTCCTCAAGATAAATGGAGCCGCGACTAGCAGGAGCGGTCAGCATTGGAGTTGTCACACAGACTTTGAAGGTCGGGGTTCGGTAGATCTGGTGGAATAAGCCCGCGTTACAATGAAGTTTCCCCTCCATGAGCGCGGAACCGAGCGTTTTACCTTTACCGGCATCGCGGCAGGTTGATCCAACCCGCGCGCTTCTGCGGCCGGGGATGCTTGCGCTGCTGCTATTTTCGGTGGGACATTTTTTCATCGACATGTATTCGGGCGCGATCGGGGCGTTTCAGCCGCTCTTAGTGGACAAGCTGGGGTTGACGCTGACGCAGGCGGGGCTGCTGGGCGGCGTGATGGTGTTTTCGGGGTCGTTCGTGCAGCCGGCGTACGGATATCTTTCGGATCGTTTTCACTCCCGCATGTTTTCCGTGCTGGCTCCGGCGATGGCGGGGATTTTTATTTCGCTGCTGGGGTTGTCGTGGAATTTTTGGAGCGCGGCGGTGCTGATATTTTTGGGCGGGGTCGGCATCGCGTCGTTTCATCCGCAGGCTTCGGCTTGGGCGACGCTAGGGATCACATCGAATCGCGGCAAGTGGATGGCGGTGTTCATCAGCGCGGGAACGCTGGGCCTCGCCATCGGGCCGACGTATTTCGCGTCGGTGTTTCAATGGGTCGGTTCGGAACGCAGTTATCTGGCGGCGATTCCAGGGCTGCTCATGACGCTGGTGCTGCTGGCGTTTCTGCGTCAGCCTGCGCACCTGGCGGGCGCGGGGCGGGGAAGAATCGATTTTGCGGCGTTGCGGGCAGTGAAAAGGCCGCTGATCATCCTGCATATCTTAGTCGTGCTGCGGTCGGCGGTGCAGATTGTGTTCGGCCAATTGCTGCCGCTTTATCTGTATCGCGAGAGAGGATTTTCATTGATCGAGGCGGCATCGGCGTTGACCATGTTTCAGGTGGCGGGCGCGGCGGGAGGATTTGTCGGCGGGCACTTCTCGGACAAGTTCGGCGGCCGGCGTGTGATCATGATTTCGATGATCGGATGCGTGCCGTTTCTGGTGCTGTTTTTCTTTGGGACTGGAGTGGCCTCGATGGTGGGGCTGGCCTTGAGCGGGCTCATTTTGTTGTTCACGATTCCGGTGAATGTGGTCATGGCGCAGGATCTGGCGCCGGGCCAGGCGGGGACGGTCAGTTCCTTGATGATGGGCTTTGCGTGGGGCATCGCGGGGATGATTTTCATTCCGCTGATTGGTGCGTTGTCGGACCGATATTCGATGCAGACGACCATGAGCGCGCTGACGGTCTTCCCTCTCATGGGATTCTTTCTGACGCTGGCGCTTCCTAAAAAATGAAGAAAGCGGTTTGTCTGCTCAGCGGCGGTCTGGATTCCGCGACTTGTCTCGGGGTGGCGCGTCGCGACGGGTTCGATTGCTACGCGTTGTCGTTCGACTATGGGCAGAGGCATGCGGTTGAACTTGCAGCCGCTACTCGGGTGGCGGCTTTCTTTCATGCCACGGAACATAAAACTGCCAAGATCGACCTGCGCGTGTTCGGCGCGAGCGCGCTGACGGCGGATCTGGCGGTGCCGAAGCACGATTCGGTCGATAACATCGGCGGAGGCATCCCGATTACGTACGTTCCGGCGCGGAACACGATTTTTCTGTCGTTCGCGATGGCGTGGGCGGAGGTGCTGGAATGCTCGGACATCTTCATCGGCGTGAACGCGATCGATTATTCGGGTTATCCGGATTGCCGTCCGGAGTTTATTTATGCTTTCGAGCAGATGGCGAACCTGGCGACGAAGGCGGGTGTGGAAGGGCGCACGCGGTTGCGGATTCATACGCCTCTGGCGCAACTGAATAAAGCCGGGATCGTGCGACTGGGCGCGGAGGTCGGACTGGACTTCGGGTTGACGCACAGTTGCTATGATCCGGAGGAAGGGGGATCGCCGTGCGGCCAATGCGACTCATGTTTGCTGCGCCGGAAGGGCTTCTCGGAGGCGGGGATTCCGGATCCTCTCCCGTATCGACACTAAAGATCGCGGAGATTTTCTATTCCGTGCAAGGCGAAGGGACGCTGGCGGGCGTTCCGAGTGTGTTCGTGCGCTTGAGCGGCTGCAATCTGCGTTGCAAGTGGTGCGATACGCCGTATGCATCGTGGGAGCCGGAGGGCGATCACCAGATGCTCGGCACGATTCTCTCCGATGTGCGCCGTCACTGGCCGACACACGTCGTGGTCACGGGCGGTGAACCGATGATCGCGCCTATCGAGTTGCTCACCGGCAGGTTGAAGGAAATGGGCATGCACATCACGATCGAGACCGCTGGAACGGTTTATCAGCCGGTCACGTGCGATTTGATGAGTATCAGTCCGAAGCTCGCGAATTCGACGCCGCACAGGCGCGAGGGAGGGAAGTGGGCGGCGCAGCACGAACGGCTGCGGTATCAGCCGGAAGTGTTGAAAAAGCTGATGAGCGAGTATGAGTATCAATTGAAGTTTGTTGTTTCGAGTGAAGAGGATTTGAGGGAGATTGGCGCGATTGTCGAGGAGACAGGCGCGGATCGCGGGCGGGTGATGTTGATGGCGGAGGGCACGACCGTCGAGACGATTTACGAGCGGGCGGCGTGGATCGTGGAGGTGTGCAAGCGCGAGCGGTTTCGATATAGTCCGCGGTTGCACATCGATTTGTGGGGCGATAAGCGGGGGGTGTGACGCTATCCCCTCCATGACTGTCAGGGTTCCAAGAGCCAACAGGGACCGCGTTGCGCCGTCCAGCCCCATGCGTCAGCTTGGGGCCATTGCGGTTCCAGTGCAAACCCCACGCTGACGCATGGGGCTGAATTGCCAACAAATCATCCGGTCGCTAGTTGTGGACGGTTAGCGACATCTTCTGCGGGATCGCGGTGCCGTTTTGGGTCACGTTGATCTGGTAATCGCCGTTCGCGACGTTGGGCACGGTGAAGTAGAACTCGTACAACCCGACGAATCCACCTGCCAGGCCCTGATACGCGATGGACGCGTTCGTGTTGGACCCGAAGGAAATCGTTACCGGGTTCACAAGGCCGTTGGCGGCTCCAACGATGAGGCCTGGAAGTATTGCCGGAGTCACGTCGCCGAAACCGATGCCGTAGGCGATGATCAGGTCGCCCGGTTTCGCGGGACGGCTGGTCAGGCCGAACGATGCGCCGGTTGACGTATTTAATACGTAGGCTCCATCGGAGTTGAATGTGGCCACCATGTATTGCGTGCCGTTGGCTGTGTAATTCGTCGGGGCGAGGAAACCCGGGGCCAGTGCCTTGCGGGCGAACGTGAAGGGTGCGCTGGTTGCCTTGCAATTGGTGACGGTAATCGAGACATTGCCGGTCGCGGTGTCCTCCGGCGCCTGCACATTGAGCTGGCCCGTGGAAAGATACCAGACATAGGCGGGCTTTCCGTTGATGCTGACGCTGATGCCGTCTAGCGTTGTCGGGGCGTTCGATCCGCTGAAATCGGCGGACGTCCATTGGCCGGGATTGGTGGCGGCCGATAGTCGCGGGTCGGTGGGGTCTGCGAGGTTAGTGCCCTTGATCTCGAGCCACGTGCCCGAGGCGAAGTAGGAATATCCGCCGTAGCCGCCTGCCGAATCGATAAAGGTGATGACTGGGGTCGTGGTGTTGGCGCAGGTGAAGGGAGGGGCGCCAGGCGCCATGGTGTACTGCGCGGTGGAGACGTGATCGCCGGCGTCGGCGAGGTTGTTTCCGTTCACGGCGTTTCCTGCGACATAGAAAATGATGTCGCCGACGCTGGTCGCCGGAGGGGTCCAGGTAAACACGTAAGGTTTGTTGGTGACGAACGCCGCCGATGGATAGTTGTGTTCGATGAATTGAAGCGGCGTGGAAGCCGGACAGGAGATCCCGTTGGTGACGACATTCTGGGAGACGTCGGCTTTCTCGGTGCACAGGATCAGCAGGTCCGTCACGGTGGCACTGTAAGAAAAATTGCCGGCCTGGATATCCCCAGCGGCAGTGCGGGCGCTCATCTGGAAGCCGTAGTTCTTGTTGTTCGGATCGGTGACAGTTACGGTGATCGTGACGGCGGGTCCGCCAGGCGTGTAGGTCAGGCCCGAGGAGAAGGTTGCGCTGACGCCGTATCCTGGAAACGCGTTGACCGGACCGCCCTTGGCGTTGCCGGTGTGGCATCCGGAACTGGCGCAGGCGAGCGCGCCATCGGCATCGTTGGGCGCGCCCGAATTGCCGGGATCTGGTCCATAATAATAGGCCCACAACGCTACCGGAAACATCGCGGCGAGCGCGCCGACGGTTATCCAGGTTGTTTTTCTCTTGTTGAAACGGGTCTTGGCCCAGTTACTCATAGTTTATTGAACACCGGAATCCCTTTTTTGCTGTGGTGCTTAACGGAATTTCATCAATATGTTTACAACTGAACCAACGAAAGCCCTTCGGCGTTACAATTGCGGCCGCTTCGTGAACCGTAAACCGGTAATTGCGATGGGTAATGGCGTGCCGGAACTCGCCCAGCCGGACGCCGATGCGGGCGCCTTCGAACGGCTCGGGCAGGTCCCAGAAGCCCTGGACGCGAGGGCTGGGAGCCAGCAGGACCTTACCCTTTTGATGGATCACCAGCAGAGTTCGTTTCAAATGAATTGTGGCTGGCTTGGCGCGCTTGACGGGTAGTTCGTTCTGCGTCCCGGCCCTGCGAGCCTGGCATTGACCCGCGATGGGACAAGCCCCGCATTGAGGATCGCGCGGCAGGCACACCACGGCGCCCAGTTCCATCAAGGCCTGATTCGATCGCGAGGGATGTTTTTTATCCAGCAGCAGATCGGCGGCACGTTGCGCCTCGCCGGCGCCATTCGTAATTCGTGCGATCACGCGGCGCACGTTTCCATCGACCACGGCGTGGGGCAACCCGAAGGCGATGCTCGCCACCGCGGCGGCAGTGTAATCTCCTACGCCCGCCAGCTCGAGAATTTGTTCATAAGTGCGTGGGTATGCGCCCCGTTCGACGATCTGCTGCGCGGCTTTTTGCAGATTTCTGGCGCGGGAATAGTAGCCAAGGCCGCTCCACAGCGTGAGGACTTCCTCCTCGGGTGCTTCGGCCAGCGCGGCGGGGTGGGGAAAGCGCGCCAAAAAACGCTCGTAGTAGGGGATGACGGCCGCAACGCGGGTTTGTTGCAGCATGATTTCGGAGATCCAGATGGCATAGGGATCAGAAGTCTGTCGCCACGGGAGCGATCGCTTGTTGCGATCGTACCAGCGCGCCAGTTTGCGCCGAATGAGGCTCGCGTCCAACCCCTTATAATAGAGGAAAGCCCACCTTGAACGATTCAATTCAGATCAGAGGCGCACGCGTCCATAACCTGAAGAACATTTCGCTCGATATTCCCCATGAGCGATTGACGGTGGTGACAGGTGTGTCCGGGTCCGGCAAGTCGTCGCTGGCGTTCGATACGATTTACGCCGAAGGGCAGCGGCGGTACGTGGAATCGCTGTCGGCTTACGCGCGGCAGTTTCTGGAGCGGATGGAAAAGCCCGACGTCGATGAGATCGACGGCATCGCGCCTCCGGTGGCCATCCGGCAGAAGAACACGACACGCAATCCTCGGTCGACGGTGGCGACGTCGACCGAATTGTACGATTTTCTAAGGCTGCTGTGGGCGCGCGCGGGACGCACGTATTGTCCCGACTGCGGAACCTACGTCGAGCGTGACACGGTGGATCAGATCGCGGCGAAAATGCTGACTCTGCCGGAAGGGTCGCGCTGGTACGCGCTGTTTTCGATCCCTGAGGAGAAGAGTACGGACCTGCTGCGGGACAAGCTGTTCGAACTGCGGAAAAAGGGCTTTAATAGGCTCTATCAGGGAGCGCGCGTTTACGAATTTTCGACGCCGGAGTCGCTGCTGGATGTCGATTTCAGCAAGCCGGTTTTCGCGCTGGTCGACCGGCTGGTCATGACGCCCGACATGCGTCAGAGGCTGGTGGATACCGTCGAGATCTGTTATCGCGAGGCCGGCGAGGTGATTTTCGAACCGGCCGGCGCGGGAGAATCGATTAAGTACAACGAGAAATTTTCCTGTAAGCGCTGCGGGAAGGAATTTCTGACGCCGGAACCGAGCCTGTTTAGCTTTAACAATCCTTTTGGCGCGTGCAAGCGGTGCCAGGGGTTCGGCAACACCATCGATTACGACATGGACCTGGTGATTCCGGATAAGTCCATTTCGATTTCGGACGGTGCGGTCGATCCGTGGACCAAGCCGAACTATTCCGGGTATCTATCCGATTTTCGACAGGCGGTGAAGACGAAGGTGCGGCTCAATGTTCCGTTCCTGGAATTGTCGGCTGCGGAGCGCGAGCTGGTGTTCCAGCACGTACGGAGGTTTTTCCGCGAGGTGGAGAAGAAGAAGTACAAGGTCCACGTGCGGGTCTTCATGAGCCGGTATCGGGGCTACACGACGTGTCCGGATTGCGGAGGGTCGAGGCTGCGACCGGAGGCGCTGTATATACGGGTCGGCGAGAAGAATCTGGCCGAACTGGTGCGGATGAACATCGCCGAGGCCAAGGCGTTTTTCGATGGTCTGCGATTGTCGCCGGAAGAGACGGAGATTGCCGAAAAAGTTTTGGTTGAAATTCAGCAGCGATTGAAATTTCTGAACGACGTGGGGCTGGAGTATTTGACGCTGGACCGGATGTCGGCGACGTTGTCGGGAGGTGAGGCGCAGAGGATTCAGCTGGCGACGTGCCTCGGGTCGCGTCTGGTGGGCGCTTGTTACGTTCTCGACGAGCCTTCGATCGGGCTGCACAGCCGCGATACCGGGCGGCTGATCGGTATTTTGAAAGAACTGCGCGACCTGGGCAATACGATCGTTGTCGTCGAGCACGATCCGGAAGTGATGAAGGCGGCCGATCATATTGTCGATATGGGGCCGGGCGCGGGCGAGACTGGAGGGCGCGTCATTTTCGAAGGATCGTTCACGAAGCTGATGCAGCCGGGGGAAACTTCGCTGACGTCGCGCTACCTGCGAGGCGAACTGAAAACGTCGCACTTCACCGAGCATCGCAAGATCAACCCGAAGCGCGTCATCCGGTTTCTGGGCGCGCAGGCCAATAACTTGAAGGCGATCGACGTTTCGATTCCTCTCAACATGATGGTGGCGATCACGGGTGTTTCAGGGTCGGGAAAATCGACGCTGGTGCATGACGTTATTTATAAATCGCTGGCCAAGCGGATGGACAGGGACGCTCCGCAGCCGGCCGATGAAGCGGAGGCGTGGGGCATCGCGCCGGAAAAGCTGACGTGCCGGAAAGTCGAACGGGCGGAGTTGTTGACGCAGGTCATTCTCGTCGACCAGACTCCCATAGGCCGTACGCCGCGGTCGAATCCGGTGACGTATATCAAAGCTTTCGATATTATCCGCGAGTTGTTCGCATCGACGACCGAAGCGGACCGGCGCGGGTACACGGCGGGGCATTTTTCGTTCAACATCCCCGGCGGGCGCTGCGAGACTTGCCAGGGCGACGGCACGGTGACGGTCGAGATGCAGTTTCTGGCGGACGTGGAGCTAGTGTGCGAGGACTGCAAGGGCACCCGGTTCAAGCAGAGCGTGCTGGATGTTCACTATCAGGGGCTGAACATCCATGAGGTTCTGCAATTGACGGTGAAGGAAGCGACGACGTTTTTCTCGGGGTCGCCGCGGCTGGTGCAGAAATTGAAAGTGCTGAACGACGTCGGGCTAGGGTATTTGCGGCTGGGGCAATCGGCGACGACGTTATCGGGCGGGGAAGCGCAGCGCGTGAAGCTGGCCGCGCATCTGGCGCAGTCCTCAAGCGAGGGGACGCTGTACATTTTCGATGAACCCACGACGGGGCTGCATTTCGACGACATTGCGAAGCTGCTCGACGCGTTCGAGAGGCTGCTGCGGTCGGGCGGAAGCATATTGATTATCGAACACAACATGGAAGTGATTCGCCACGCCGATTGGGTGATCGACCTGGGGCCGGAGGGCGGCAGCGGGGGCGGAAGAATTGTGGCGGAGGGGACGCCGGAGCAGGTGGCGAAGGTCAAGGGGTCGTACACGGGATTTTATCTGGCGCAGTAGGGCGCGTCGGAAACTTCGCGTCTGTCCGCATGCTTACGCATGGCGGTTCAACGGAACCGCGACCGTCGGGGGGACAGTTGATTCCCACGTCCCGGCTGTGCCAAGATGTTGCGTCAGCATTGAGAGGAATCCATGTCGAATCACTTCAGTTACCGAACCGCCCGTGCGCTTGGGATCGTCTTCCTGGCGCACCTCGCCAGTGCGCAGACCGCGCCCGCCGATCCGGCCAGCATCGTCGTCGCCAATCCGACCTATATTTCCATTCCCATGGAAATCGCCGTCGACCGGGCCGCCGCCGAAGTCTGGAAACGCGTCGGCAAGTTCTGCGACATCGGCGAATGGTTCCGGATCCCGTGCAAAATGCTCTCCGGGCAGGAAGGCGAATTCGGCTCCGTGCGATCCGTGGGCAATGAGGTGATGGTGGGGAAAACCGAACTCTCCTACACCTACACGCAGACGGTGCGAGCGGGCCGTCCGTACAATCTTTATCACGGCACGCTCGAAGCAAGACCCGTCACCGCGACGACATCGAAGTTGGTCTACACGCTGATCTACGACAACTCCATGCTGGCCGATGACGGCGCCCGTGAAAAGGACAAGGCGCAAAAGACCGCGACGTTCACGCGCGCGCTCCAAAACATGAAGATCCTCGCCGAGGGGGGCACGCTTCCTCCCGCCCCGCCTCGCCCCGGCAAATAACCCGCTCCTTGTGATAATGTCGGATGCGAAAGCGAGGGCCTCGATGACCCGCAGTACGTACAGTTTTTGCCTTGTTGCAATGACTCTTGGATTGGCTGGCTGCTCCAGCGAACCGGCTCCCAAGCAAGCAGCCGCCCCTTTAGATAAGATCCAGGGCAACGCCCTGGTCGCGCTCAACGAAACCACATCGTTGGACGGCGCTCTGAACGCGGGAGGCCCTTCCGTCTACCTGATCATAGACAGGCTGACTCGCTACCGCCTCTTCTTCGACAAGGCCTTCGAGGTGGAAGGCGGCAAGGAGTACGTTGCCGAGGGCATCTATGCGCAAAAAGCCATCGATGCGATGGGCGATCCCAATCAGGGCAAGGGCGGCTATCCGCTTGCGGAAAGTTGCGGCAAAGTGGTCAGGATGACCTGGCCCGGCCTGGCCTTCGACGTGACGGATTCCTACTCCAGCAGTCTGCGCGCCAAGGTGAATCGTTTTCCGGCCCGGCCGGTGTTCCTGGTGACGAAAATTCAGCTCGCGCCCGGCGACTCCAAGCAAAAACCAGAAGAGAAAGAAGCCCCGAAGGTCTCCGTCCCCGCCGACAAACAACGCGCCCTTCTCGTAGAAGGCCCCGCCACACTGCCCGCGCCCCTCTGGGAACCCAAAGGCGGAACGGCGCATTGCAAAGTCGTCGTCGACGAGGAAGGCAAGATCTCCGAACTCAACAGCGGCGCGCAACTGTGCGAAACCGTGCCCTGGGCTCAGTTCCGTTATAAACCCACACTCAAGGCCGGCAAAGCGATCAGCGTGAATACTGAAGTCGAAGTCACCTTCGACCCACGAAAGTAGTCCCCACAGGGATTAAAGTGCGCGCTTTAGTTGACCACACCCCCGACCGTAGTCGACCCCGTCCCACTGCACCCCGGGCTGCCGTGCCGGATGAACTTCTGTATGCGCTTCCCCGTGTCGACTTCCGCCGTATAGATGTTGCCCTTCGAATCCACACTCACCTGATGCAGCCAGTGAAAATCGCCGGCCATGCGCCCGCTACGTCCCAGCCGCCCCAACTCCTGCAAGTTGTCGCGACTCAGGATGTAAATTGTCATATTCGAGTTATCTCCCACGTATAAGCAGCTCTGCGCCTTATCGGTGGAGAAGCTTATCGTAACCGCCGTTCCCGGAATCGCCGTGTTGGTATGTTCGCTGATAAGTTGCTCGGCGACGAAGCCGCACTTGCCCGGCTCGCCGTTCGGATTGCTGCACAATTTGCCCAGCGCCGGATCGTTGGTGTCGAATACCTGGATGCGATCGTTGCCCCGGTCACAGACGTACAACTTTCCATCACCCGCCAGCTTCACGCAGTGAACCGGCGTCCGAAAAAATGCGGGTTTTTTCCTTCCGGCGGTAGAATCCGCGATCCAGGTTCCCGCCCCTTTGGCCCCCGCATCGTCCACCGGATTGTTTCCATATGCTCCAAAATGTCCGATGTACTTCCCGCTATCGGCATCGACGATCGACACGTGACGATTCCCGTAGCCGTCCGAAATATACAGCCGATTCGTCTTCGGATCCCTCACCATATCGGTCGCCTGATACAGCAGCGGCGTGCCGTTCATGCCGCCGTTGGTGTCGTTGCTGTCCGGTCCCTTGGGAGTCCCTCCGATTCTCATTTTGAAGTTGCCGTCCATGTCGAACTTCAAAACGAAGCCATCGCCGCCCTCTGTGTGCGTTGTCCAGGGAATCCGCGCGCTGCCCGCCGCAGGCGCCGCTGAATTGCCCGAGATCCAGACGTTGTCTTTCTGGTCGACGTAAATACCGTGTTCGCTGTTCGGCCAGATGCAGCCCGCCTCCTCCTTGCATTTTCCGCCGATGAATCCCGGGTCCGCCGGACCTCCCCAGGCGCGCAGCAGCTTGCCTGCCGCATCGAACTCCAGCACCGAAGGAGCGGCTTTGCAGCAATCCGCGATCGGACCGTACGCCCGCACTTGTCCCAGGCCATTCACCGGCTGACCCTTCTCGTCCTTCGCGCCGGGGATCGCCGTTTCCAGGCCGGCCTCCTCCGTCGTCAGTGTCCGCGGCCGATTGTAGACCCACACATGATCGTGCCGGTCCACAAACAACCCGCCGAGCTGTCCAAGGATCCAATGATTCGGCAGCGGCCGCGGCCAGGCGGGATCGACCATGAAACCCGGCGTTTTTCCAGTCTTCGAGGCGTTGTAAACCTGATCGGCGCCGCTCGACGGCACCATCAGCCATAACGCCGGCAGCATGGCCACAAATTTCATCTATTCCTCCTCACGAGTCGCTTGCTTCTCATTTATAGCGCGTGGCGCACGCCCGCGGCGTGCCGCGTCGAGACTCGTCTCGATGCCTGCTAGGATATTTAGACAATGAAAGACATCAAGCGAAAGCTCATGATCGCGGCCCTGCTGTTTCAGGTAACGGTTCCGGCCCAGACCAACGATGCCGCGCTGATCGCCAAAGCCCGGGCCATTCACGACCGCGTCCTGAAGCTCGACACGCACAACGATATCGAGCCCTCGAACTTCACGCCGGAATGCAACTACACCATGCGCCTCTCGACGCAGGTCAATATTCCGAAAATGGTGGAAGGCGGCATGGATGTAACGTTCATGATTGTCTACGTCGGCCAGGGCCCGCTGACGCCTGAAGGATATGCCAACGCGTATAAGCAGGCGGTCGCGAAGTTCGACGCCGTTCATCGCCTGACCGAAAAAATCGCCCCCGACAATATCGGCCTCGCGCTGACGCCCGCCGACGTTCTGGCGCTGCACAAGAAGCACCTGAGAATCGCCGTCATCGGTGTCGAGAACGGATATCCCATCGGGTTGGATATCAAAAAAGTGAAGGAGTTCTACGACCGCGGCGGCCGCTACATGTCTCTCGCGCATAACGGCAACAGCCAACTCGCAGATTCAAACACGGGAGAAGTGCAGGGCTATCTCTACAACAACGGATTGTCGCCGCTGGGCCGCGAAGTCATCGCCGAGATGAATCGCCTCGGCATGATGGTCGATCTTTCGCACCCCTCGAAGGGCGCAAATTTGGAAGCCATGCGGCTTTCAAAGGCCCCAGTCATCGCGTCCCACTCCGGCGTCCGCGCCCTTGCCGACGTCAGCCGCAATATGGACGACGAACAATTACTGGCCCTAAAGAAGAACGGCGGCGTGATTCAGATTGTTGGGTTCGCATCGTATGTCAAGACCGATTCGAAGGAACGCGTCGATGCCCTGGCGAAATTGCGTGACGATTTCGGCCTGACCCAAGGCGGCGGCCGTGGTGGCGGAGGCCGTGGACGCGGCGAAGGCGCAGCCCGCGTCTGTCCGGTGGAAACTCCCGGCAGTCCTGCGCCGGCACGCGGGGGCGGACGTGGCCGCGGGAATCCTGCGCTCGATGCCCTCTCGCCGGAAAAGCGCGCCGACTACGACAAGCGTCTTGCCGAGATCGACGCGAAGCTGCCGCCCGCCGGCCGCGCCAACGTCAAGGACTTCGTGAATCATATCGACTACGCCGTGAAGCTCATCGGAATCGATCACGTCGGTATTTCGTCGGACTTCGACGGCGGAGGCGGAATCGACGGCTGGAACAGCGCGGCCGAAGCGTTCAACGTAACCCTCGAACTGGTCCGCCGCGGCTACACCGAAGAACAAATCGGCAAACTGTGGAGCCGCAATCTGCTTCGCGTGTGGGGCGAAGTGGAGAAGGTCGCACAAAAACTCCGATAACGCACCCGCTCACCGCCGTTACGCGTGCGCAGATCGCGAAATCCCGGCCCTTACGGACGGGGCCCTGGCGTAAGCCTGGGGACTTTTCCGGTAACGTAATGACCGAACCGCCATGCGTAAGCATGCGGACACTCCCGAATGACGCTGTTTACTGCCGCGAAATCGCCGCCGCGCCCCCGCGCAACGCGTACTTCTGAATCTTGCCGGTTGCCGTTTTGGGGAGCTCATGCACGAAGCTCACCCATTGCGGCACCTTAAAATGCGCCAGATGATCCCGCGCGAACTGCTTCAATTCGTCTTCGCTCACCGACGCGCCGGGACGCAGAACGACAAACGCGTGCGGCGACTCGCCCCATTTTTCATGCGCCATCCCCACCACCGCCACTTCCTGCACCGCCGGGTGGCGCAGGAACAGCCCTTCCACTTCCACCGACGAAATGTTCTCGCCGCCGCTGATGATCACGTCCTTGATCCGGTCGCGAATCTCCACGTATCCATCGGTATGAACCACCGCGGCGTCGCCGGAATGAAACCAGCCATCGACGATGGCCCTCGCGGTGTTCTCCGGATCGTTGTAATACCCTTTCATCACCGCATTGCCGCGGACCACGATTTCGCCTAGCGCGTGGCCATCGTGGGCCACTTCGTTGCCTGATTCGTCGACCACGCGGAGATCGCCCGACGTCACCAGCTCCACACCCTGCCGCGCTTTGATCCTGGCTCGTTCGCGCGGAGCCAGATCGTCGTCTTCCGGCCTCTCTTCACAGATGGTGATAAACGGAGACGTTTCCGTGAGCCCATACACTTGCGTGATCTGCCAGCCAAACTCGACTTCGATGCGTTCAATGGTCGCGGCGGCTGGAGGAGCGCCCGCGGTGATCAGCCGCAGCCCGCCAGGCAAATCGCGGCGCATCTCCGCCGGCGCGTTCGCGATCCCGATCAGCACCGTGGGCGCGGCGCAGAACACAGTCGCCTTCTCCTCGCGGATCGTTTCGAAAATCAAGCGAGGCTCCATTTTGGGAAGGCACAGATGCGTTGCGCCCTTTGCCGTGATCGTCCACACGAATGTCCAGCCGTTGGCGTGGAACATCGGCAGCGTCCACAGGTATCGGTCCCCCGCCGTGATCTGATAATGAACCAGGGTGCCCACGACATTGATCCACGCGTTGCGATGCGTGATCATGACGCCTTTGGGCCGCGCCGTCGTGCCGCTGGTGTAGTTGATGGAGATCAGGTCGTTCTCGTCGATCTCGGGTTGAGAAAAGCCGGGACGCGCCGCCGCAATCGCGGCTTCGTAATCCATCCAGCCAGGACGCGACTCGTCGAGCGCGACGAACCACTCCACGTCCCCCAGCCGGTCGCGGATGCCCTCCACAGCCTCCAGATAATCGCTATGTACGCAGACCATCCGCGCTCCGCTGTGGCCGATAATGTAGGCAAAATCGTCGGGCGTCAGGCGATAGTTGATCGGCACCAGAACTGCTCCGATCTGCGGCACCGCGTAAAATGATTCCAGCTGGGCGTGCGTATTTGGGGCGATATAAGCGATGCGGTCGCCGTGCCGCACGCCCAATTCCTGCAAGACGTATGACCAGCGATCGCAGCGTTCGAAGAATTGCCGGTAGGTGAATCTTAAACTGCCATTCACAACCGCTTCGCGATCCGGATAAAGCCGGCGCGCGCGGCGAGCGAACTCTAAAGGTGTAAGAGGAGTTTCCAAAGTGCTTCCGAAGAATTGTACCAAGGACCTCTAACCCCGGTGCAGCTTCACCACGCTCCGGTCGATCGATTTCACGTTGACCTTGCCGCATTGGCTCGCCGAGCGCCCAAGCTCGGTCTGCAACATTTCCAATACGGTTTGAACCCCGTCCGCGCCATAGGCCGCCAATCCCCACAGCGCCGGCCGGGTCACCAGAACAGCCCGCGCGCCGAAAGCGAGAGCCTTCAAAATGTCGGAGCCGCGTCGAAATCCTCCATCGACCAGCACCGGCACCTTTCCAGCAACAGCGTCGGTGATGCCCGGCAACATCTCCATAGGAGACACCAGCCCCTTACTCAGAAGGCCGCCGTAATTGGAAACGATGATTCCGTCGATCCCTTGGTTCACGGCTTCTTTCGCGTCCTCGGCCGTCATAATGCCTTTCAACACCACGGGCACGCCGAGCCCTCCCCGCATCTGATCAATCATGTTCCAACTCAAGTGAGCAGCAGCGTGTCCGTTCGCCCCGACCGTCACGCAGACCGCTTTGCACCCCGCCTTCACCGCTTGCTGCGCTCGGCCGCGCACGACGTCAATGTCCGCTTCGGGAAATACCTGATACCAGAGAGCCGTCTTCGCCTCCGCCGCGATCTTCTCGATGGAAAAACTCGAATCGCCGCTCACCACGACCGGCGTCTTGGCCGCAGCCGCGCCTCGCACCGTCGCGAGTTCCCCCTCGGCATGGAACCTGTGCTGACGCGCAGCCGGCCCTACCATGACGGGCGCAAGTAATTTCTCGCCGAACAGTTCGACGCTCAAATCCAGGCCTGTCGTGTTCACCATCATGCGCGGCCGAAACGTGATTCTCTCGAAGAACGAACGGTCGCCGCCGGCGATCATGGAAAACACGTCCGGAGCCAGTTTATGCCGCGCTGCATCCTCAGACTCGAGAACATTAGCCAGATCCGCTCGCGGCGTCAGCGGCGTCTCCTGCGCCAGCAAAAGTGAGCGTCGAGTGAGCTTCATGGAAACTGCGTCCTCACCATCGCCCGGTCGAGTGCCGCCAGATTCGGCTTGCCGCATTGCGCCATCGCCGCCACCAGTTCCGCTTGCAGCAATTCCAGCACCCGCTGAACCCCGGCCGCGCCATACGCGGCCAATCCCCAGCGGATTCCGCGCCCGACGCACACCGCTTTCGCGCCCAGCGCCAGCGCCTTCAAGATGTCCATGCCACTCAAAACGCCGCTGTCGAACAACACCGGCACACGGCCCGCGACCGCGTCCACAATCCCCGGCAAAACCTCCAGCGAGGAAGGGTCGTAATCCAGCGACCGCCCGCCGTGATTGGAAACGTAGACCGCGTCAAACCCATGCTCCATTGAGAGCCGCGCGTCTTCAGCCGTCAGAATGCCCTTCGCGACCATCGGGACTTTGATCATCGCCCGCACCGACTCGGCGTACTTCCAGTCGTACCAGAGCCGCTCCTCGGGCACCCGATAAGGGTTGGCCGGCGCAGCCGCCGCGCGCGTTTGCCGCGGCGGAGAAAGATGCCGGTTGCGAATCGGCCGCTCGTAATACGCCGCCTGCTGATCGACGGTCATCACCACTGCCTTCGATCCAGCCGCCAGCGCCGTGTCCAATAACGCCCGTGTCGCGTTCAGATCCTGCCGCGGATAAAGTTGAAACCACAACGGCCCCTTCGCCGCCGCCGCGATCTTGTCCATGGGGAAGCTGGCGTTGTTGCTGACGATCATCGGCGTATTCGCCGCAGCCGTCGCTCCCTGGTGCGTGGCGAGTTCTCCATCGCGATGAAGCTCCGCATGTCCCGCCGTCGGCGCGGCCATGATCGGGAACGCCATGGGCGTACTCAGTAATACGCACGCCGTGTCGATCGAGCTGACGTCGACCACCGCCTTCGGAATCAGATCCACCCAATCAAAAGCCTGCCGGTTGCGTCTTAGCGTAAACTCGCCCTCGGACCCGTAAGCCGTGAACGTATACGCTTCGCGCGGGAGCTTCGCGAACGCGACGGCTTCAAACTCGAGCACCGTTTTGAGTTCGTCCATCGCCGGCACGCGGCTGTTGTCGCGCGACGGGTATTGCTGTGCGCGCAGCAAAGACGAACCCGCCAGCACGAGCATCTTGCGTCGCGTCGTCATGATTTAATGCAGCACCAACTTCTGCACCCGCAGATTGCCGACCTCGCCGACGTACAGCGTATTCTCGCCCCGGCAGGCGATGGCGTTCACCGTTCCGAATTCCTTCGGCAATTTTCCAGCCCGGCCGAACTTCCCGGTGATTGTCCCATCCAGTTTCATCTTGTAAATCTCACCGTCGCGGTCGATATCGTCCGGAGGATTGGAATTCGATACGTAGAGGACCTGTCCCTTTGTCAGGCACAGCGCCTGCGCATTTCCGACATTGGTAAATGCCGTCTTGAATTCACCGTTGTTGTCGAAAACCTGAACGCGCCGGTTCCCTCCATCGGCCGCGTAAACGTTGCCCTGCGCGTCCACCGCGATGCTGCGCACATTGGCGAATTCTCCCGGCCCGCTTCCCCTTTTGCCCCAGGACTTCACGAATTTGCCGTCTTTATCGAACTTCGCGATGCGCGCATTGCCCAGGCCGTCGGCGACAAAAATGTTTCCAGCGGCATCCCACGCCACGTCGGCCGGACGGTCGAACAGATCGGTCGGCTGCCCCGCGCCATTACCCGTTGGCGCGCGCGCCGGAACCCGCACCGATTCCTCTTTTCGCCCCAGCAGCATGCTGACGCGTCTCTGTGCATCAAACTTGATGACCATGTTGGTCATCTCATCCACGACCCAGATGTTATCCGCCGGATCGACGCGAACCTGCGCCGCGTACATGAACCCATACGTGTCCTTGCCGATCTCGCGGACGTACTTGCCGTTGGCGTCGAACTCGAACAGCCGCGATCCGCCATGGGCGAACGGACGTGCCGAACCGATAGTAATCGTCGGATGCCCGGTCCGCGTGTACACGAAGATCTCGCCACGCGAATTCGTCGCCACGCCGCCCACTTCGCCCAAATAAAGCCCGGCCGGAAGCTGTAGAGCGTTGGGCACGGAATCGAACTTGATTTCAGGTGCGTCCTGAGCCGTCGCAGTCAAGGCGAGAATTGCTGGAATCAGATATTTCATGGTTGTTCTCCTCTACTGCGCTTTGAACACGAGCTTCTGCACCCGCCACGACTCGATCTCGCCGACGATAATCTCGTTTGGATTGCGGCAATCCATCATGTGAACCACCTGGAACCCGGGCGGCATTTTCGCCGGGTGGCCGAACTTGCCTAGCACCGTCCCGTCCAGTTCCGCCTTGTAAATTTCTCCGGTGGTGTCCCACGTTCCCGGCATATTCCCGTTTGGATTCGAGTTCGAGAAGAACGCGTATTGATGCGGACCCGGCGAAATGCACATCGTCCATCCGACTCCCAGATTCGTGATCTCCCGCAGAGGCTTCAGATTATTGTCCAGCACCACGTAGCGCGAGTTGGTGCGGTCCGCGACCCAGACATTGCCCTGCGCGTCCACCTGCAGTCCATGCGGCAGATTGAACTCTCCCAGCGTCTTGCCCGCCTTCTCGCTGCCCGCCTGCGCCAGGAATCGTCCGTCCTTGTCATACTTCACCACGCGATTGTTGCAGTAGCCATCGGAAATGAAAATGTTCCCCCGCGGGTCCCATCCCACGTCCGTCGGCCGGCAGAACGTGTACTTCTGCGCCGGCAGATTCGGACCCGGAGGAGCAAGCTGCACGCCGATTACCGCCGGAGGCCTGTGCCCCAGCACCATCAGCACCTTCCCATCGGGGCTGAACTTCGTCACCATATTCGTGCCTTCATCGACGGTCCAGATATTGTCGTCCTTATCGACGCGCACCGAATGAGAAAACTCGAAGCCGTAATATCCGCTGCCGATTTCCTTCAGGAAATTGCCCGCCTGGTCGAATTCAAACAGCCGTGTATTGGCGCTTCGGTGATAGACGAAGATATGCCCCTTCGAATTCGTCGCCACCGCAACCGATTCGCCGAGATACTCGCCCGGCGGCAGCTTCAAAAAATTCGGCACCGCCGAGAAGGGAAGCTCACGCACATTGTCGATGGTCGCCTTGCGCTGCGCAAATAAGCCGCATGCGAAGGCCACCCACAACGTCATCCGTTTCATAGAAGTCTCCTGGTCGACACTGAAATAGCATACAATGACGCCGATGCGCTCCGATTCTCAAACACCCGGCATGGGCCGTAGATCCTTCCTCGCCTTGGCCGCCGCCGTTCCGGCGCTCGCTCAAGCGCCGCGCGACTGGACCAACAATCAGCCCGTGCGCTATCCCGACCCCGACGTCGTTGCCGTTGACAAGAGCTTCGCCAAATACCAGTTGTTCAACGCCGTCATCTACCGCCATTTCGTCGGAACGAAGTGGGCCGAGGGCCCCGCCTGGTGCAGCCAGGGCCGTTACCTGATCTGGAGCGATCTTCCCAACAACCGGCAGATGCGTTTCCTCGAAGAGGACAGCCACGTCACCACTTTCCGCAACCCATCCGGTTACAGCAACGGCAACACGTTCGATTTCGAAGGCCGCCAGCTTTCCTGTGAACACGCCGGACGCCGCGTCGTTCGCTATGAACATACCGGTGCAGTCACCACGATCGCCGACAAGTTCGAAGGCAAGCCGCTCAATTCGCCGAACGATATCGTTGTTCACCCCGATGGCTCCATCTGGTTTACCGATCCTCCCTACGGCATCCTCGGCAACTATGAAGGCTTCCAAGCGCGCCCCGAGTTGAAAGAGGCCGTCTACCGTGTCGACGGCAAAACCGCCAAAATCGAAAAACTGACCGACGCGCTCGACAAGCCCAACGGCATCTGCTTCTCGCCGGACTACAAGAAGCTATACGTCTGCGATACCGGCGCGCCCAAGGATGTGCAAGTCTTCGACATCGCCGATAACAAAATCCGCAATCAAAAGCTTTTCACCGACATGAAGCTTGGCGGAAAGTCCGGCATCGCCGACGGCATCCGCGCCGACGTGGACGGCAACATCTGGGCCGGGTCCAACGGGGGCGCAGGCTACGATGGCGTGCAGGTCTTCTCACCCGCCGGCCAGCGCATCGGCATGATCCTGCTGCCGGAGATCTGCGCCAATATCTGCTTCGGCGGCGCGAAGCGCAACCGGCTTTTCATGGCCGCCAGCCAGTCCTTGTACTCGCTGTATGTAGGCACACAGGGCGCGCACGTCGCCTGAACAAGCGGCGCACCCGGGAAAACATCAGCATCCCCTCCATTACTGTCGGGGCTCGGAAGCATGCGCGCTGTACCGAGCCCCGACAGTAATGGAGGGGGAGATACAGACGACCACCAGTCAGCGCCCCAGCGTCTTCGTCAAATACTCCACAATCGCCCCCGCCTCCGCGTCGGACGCCGTCGCTCCACGCGTCACCATGTTCGCGACGATCGCCGACCACTCCGCCTTGCTCATCCGCTGGCTGGTCACCACCTCCACCGCATGACAACCGGTCCCGCAGGTTTTCTCCACCAGCGCCTTCGCGCCACCCGGCGGCAGCACCAGCGGCGCAAACGCACCCACCGCCGGGAGTCCGCTCCTGGCATGCGCGGCCTCCGTGACGGCCCTCGAAACCGAAGCCGGAAGCGGTTTCCGGTTCACGTCCGGCAGCGCGAACGCCACCAGGCTATTGCTCGACCCTCCGCCCAGATATCCTCCGCCTCCGGTCGCCATGATCGCGACGTATTGGCGCCCGTCGCGCCCGAGGTACGTAATCGGAATCGTATGGCCGCTCGCCTCGATCGGAATTTCCCACAGCAACTTCCCCGTGCGCGAATCGAAGGCCCGAAAGCGCGAATCGTTCGTCGCGCCGATAAACACCACTCCCCCCGCGGTCGCGATGCTCCCTCCCATGTTCAAGGACCCGGTATTGCGCACCCCGATCGTCTCCAGCGCGTCGATCCTCCCCAATACCGACTTCCACGCGACGTCGCCCGTCGCCAGATTCACCGCGATCATTTCTCCGAATGGCGGATTCTGGCACGGAATGCGCGTCTTCACATCCCAAAATCGCGCGTACGGCCCGTAGGACGACGTCCGCACGTACTCCTCGCCGCGCTTCTCCATGTGGCCCCACTGCCCGATGTTCATTACGTTCACAAACAGGAGCCCCAGTGACGGGTCGATCGAGACGCCCCCCCAATTTCCACCACCCAGCGTGCTCGGGAACAACAGCGCGTTTCCTTCGAGCGGCAGAGGCGTGTAAGGACCCCCAATCTTCATCTCATTTGTTTCGAACAATTCCTTGCAAAACCGTGCATGCTCCGGCGACCGGTCGTACAGTTCCTCAATTTTGAACGTATTCCTCGCCAGCGGCGGAGGTTTCACCGGAAACGGCTGCGTCTTCGCCGTCACCTCGCCTGGAACCGACGTCTGCGGGACGGCGCGCTCTTCCATCCCGTAGACAGGTTCACCCGTCACCCGGTTAAATACGAACAACAACCCCATCTTCGTAATCTGCGCCACCGCCGGAATGGTGCCGATATCGAACAACGCCGGCGGAGCCGCTGCGTCGTAATCCCAGATGTCGTGATGCACCAGTTGCCGATGCCACTTCACCTCGCCTGTCCGCGCATCGAGCGCCACTAACGAATTTCCATACAGCCCGTCGCCCACGCGATCCGCGCCATAAAAATCGGACGTCGGCGCACCCAGCGGCGCATACACGATGCCTCGCTTCTCATCGATCGTGAAAAATCCCCAGGTGTTGGTTCCGGACCGATTCCTCCAGCCTCCCTCCGGCCACGTTTCCGATCCCTTTTCGCCCGGCCTCGGCACGGTGTGAAACGTCCACAGCAACTTTCCGGTCTTCGCATCCCAGCCGCGAATATCGCCATACGCGCCCGCGCTGGGCGATCCTTCGCCGTTGCTCGATCCCGTAATCACAATGTTGCCGAACACCGCCGGGGGAGATTGCAACGCATACCGTCCATCCTTCAAATCGCCCAGCACGCCCTTCTTCAAATCGACCCGCCCCTCTTCGCCGAACGCCGGCGCGGGCTTTCCCGTGGTCACATCCAGAGCCAGCAGATACGGTCCATTGCCAGCGAACACGCGCGAGTGCATCCCCGCCGAGCCATGCCAATAGGCCAACCCGCGTAGTGCCGATGGCGTCGCATCGCACTTCCACAACAACTCGCCGGTCTCCGGCACCACCGCATACACACCATCCGGAGCCGTCAAGTACATCACGCCATCCACCACAATCGGCACCGCCTCCGACCCCGGCTTTCCCGCGCGAAATGTCCACGCGGTCTTCAACCGTTCCACGTTGCCCGATTGAATCTGCCGCAGCGACGAAAATCGCATCGCACCGGGATCGTTCCCATAGGAAGGCCAATCCGTCTGCCCGAACGCTACAGCCGCAAGTAACAGCAGTGCACCATATCGCATCGCCAGTAGAATATCATTCGAGCACGTGGCGTACGCACTCGTGCATGCCGCGTCGAGACTCATCCCGATGCCCGTCTCTGGGTTGTTAAGAAACAACAAGCCAGGCATCGACACAAGTGTCGACGCGGCACGCACGAGTGCGTACGCCACGACAGGTCAGTCCTTGAGCCATGAAATACGTCTAACGCGTCATTCCAGATTCAAATGGACGTCCTTCTGCCACGCCCGCAGCAGTTCCATCATCTTCCGCACACGTTCCGGCTCCGCGGCCGCCAGGTTCTTGCGCTCGCCCGGATCCGCTTCCAGATTCGATAGCCAGATTTTATCCGGCACTTCTTCTCCCGGAAATTGCGGCGGATTCACAATCAGCTTCCAATCGCCGGAGCGCACCGCTCTCGACTTTTCGAAGCTCCAGAACATGTTCTCGCGCAGCGCTGCTTGCCCCTTCAACACGGGAACGATGTCCTGTCCGTCGATGCCCGAAGGCTTCGCGCCACCAGCCATGGTCAGCAGCGTCGGCAGCAGATCCATCGACATCATCGGCCGGTCCCAGACTTTTCCCGCCGGGACAAAACCCGGTGCGCGCAGAATCGCCGGCACGTGCATGCCCCCGTCGAAGAGCCCAAGTTTGTAACCGCGCTGTTCTCCGTTGCTGCCTCCGGTGTAAGGCTTGCCGTAGCTGGAAGCCCGCACTTCGCGCGTCGCGCCGTTATCGGCCTGAAAAAAGACGATCGTGTCCTCTTCCATGCCTTGCCGCTTCAGCGTGTCGAGCATTCCGCCGATCACGTCGTCCACTGCCGCCACCACTCCCAGATGGGTTCGCCGGTCGCGTTCCATGGAGGCAGGGAAGCGGTCGAGATATTTTCGCGGCGCCATCATCGAATAGTGCGACGCCCCGAACGCCAGATACAGGAAGAACGGCTGCTCCCGCTTCTGCCGCGAAAGGAACGCCTGCGCCTCGCGCCCCAGCAACTCCGTCATGTACGCGGGTTCCTCGAACACCTCGGTTTCATTGCGCCACAAATCGTGAAAAATCTTGCCGGGCGGGCCACCCAGCTGATAATAACGGTGCGAATACGCGTCCAGCCAGCCCGAATAGAATCCGAAAAACTCATCGAATCCCTGGGCTTTCGGACGGCTTTCCGCAGCGCTGCCCATGTGCCACTTGCCCAACGCCGCCGATCGATACCCCAGCTTCCGCAACTCGCCCGGAAGTGTTAGCTCGCCCTTCCGCAGCCCGGCGACGTCAAACTCCGGTTCCGACCGCAGAGCGCCGGACACTCCCGTGCGCTCCGAATATTGGCCGGTCAGTATCGACGCCCGCGAAGCGGAACAAACTGGCGCGTTGGCGTACCACTGTGTAAACCGCGTCCCTGTCGCGGCCAGCCGGTCCAGATTCGGCGTCCGTACCTCGGGATATCCATAACACCCCACGTCCCCCACGCCTTGATCGTCCGTCACGATCATCACAATGTTGGGCCGCCGGGCGGGAGCGGCCGCCAGCGCCGAACCCGCCGCCAGCGCCTCTAAAAACTCCCGCCGGCTTCTCATGCCAGCATCTCTCGAATCACCGTGCCTCCAAAGTCCGTCAACTTTTCATTCCGTCCGTTATGCAGAAACCACAGCCGGTCCTGCTCCAACCCCAGCAGATGCAGAATTGTCGCATGAAAATCGCGCATCGAATACCGCGTGCCGACGCCTCGCAGCCCCATCTCATCGGTCTCCCCAATAATGCTCCCCGGCTTCACGCCTCCGCCCGCGAACCACATCGTGAACCCGTGCGGATTATGATCGCGCCCGTCGCCACCCTGCGACATCGGCAGCCGCCCGAACTCCGCGCCCCAGATGACCAGCGTCGAATCCAGCAGCCCGCGCTGCTTCAGGTCTTTCAGCAAGCCTGCCACCGGCTGATCCGTCATCCCGCACATCTTTTCGTGATTCCCCACCAGATCCTTGTGCGCGTCCCATTGCACCGAAACCGGCCCGCCGCCAGAATAAAGTTGAACGAATCGCACCCCGCGCTCGACTAATCTCCGCGCCAGCAGGCATCGCGACCCAAACTCGTTGGTGCGTTTCTCGCCGATCCCGTAAAGCTTCTTGGTCGCGTCCGATTCCTTGGCCAGTTCCACCGCCTCCGGCGCCGAACTCTGCATTTTGAACGCCAGTTCATACGAACTGATGCGCGCCGCCATCTCCGTATCGCCGTCCAGCGTGTCCATCTCGTTCATCTTTTGCAGAAAGTCGAGAGTGTGCCGCTGCCGCGCCGGCGTCATCCCTTCCGGTGGCCGCAGGTTCAATATCGGACTCGCGCCCGAACGGAACACCGTTCCCTGATACACCGCCGGAAGGAACCCCGCGCCCCAACAAGGCGTGCCACCCTCCGGCGTCCCTTCCGGCTGCGGCATCACGACATACGCCGGCAGATTCTGGCTCTCGCTCCCAAGCCCGTAAGTGACCCACGACCCCATGCTCGGATAACCCATCAGAATGCGGCCCGTATTGACCTGGTACATCGCCGGCGCGTGCACGGTGCTGTCGGTATAAAAACTGCGCACGAAGCAAATATCGTCCACGCACTGCGCGACATGCGGAAACAGTGTCGACACTTCGCGCCCGCACTGCCCGTATTTCTTAAACATCCACGGGCTGCGCAGCAGAGGCGTATCGCCTTTGGTGAACTGGCTCACGATGGTCCCGTAGCTCGCCGGCAGCGGCTGCCCGTTGTATTTTTCCAGCGCCGGCTTGGGATCGAACGTGTCCACCTGGCTCGGCCCTCCCACCATGAATAGAAAAATTACGGACTTCGCCTTGCCCGCAAAATGCGGCAGCTTCGCGGCAAGCGGGTTGACGCGATCGGCCGCCGGAAGCATCGAAGCCAGCGCCACGGACCCGAATCCATGCGCCGCGCGCACCAGCACATCGCGCCGCGTCAACGCTCTGCGGAAATGGTCAGAGGACATAGAGACCCCCGACAGCCAGCGTCTGTGTGAAAACCGCTCCTGCTGGTCGCGGCTCCATGTATCTTGATGAAACCCGAAGGTTCGAAACAGAGCCGCGACTTGCAGGAGCGGTCCAATCCGACTTTTCACGCAGGCTCGTCATGGAGGGGATTCTCCGCTTATGGAACATAAAGAAACTCATTTCGGTTGAACAAGGCCAGACAAAAATCCGGCAGCGTGCCGCCAGATTTGAAAAAGGTTTGCGCGAGCGTGATCTCTTCCCCCCGCGGGCGTCGCGACAACGCCAGCATCCACGCCGAATCGATCTGACAACTTCGATTCTTCCCGCACGATTTCTCGAGCCGCGCCGCGAACGCCTGCGACACTTCCTGCATGAAGCTCGAATTGAACAGCGACAACGCCTGCAACGCGTGCGTCGATACCGGACGCACAGGGCACGACGTAATCGCATCCGGCTGGTCGAACGCCGTAAACAGCGGCAGCCGCACGCTTCGCTTGTTGTAGAGATAAATCCCGCGACGATTCTGCACACTCCTGTCCGGATTCACCGGCCACAGCCCGTCGCGCTCATACTCGGTAAAAATCAAATCGTAAACTTCAGGTTCAATCGGAATCTTCACCGGACGCCCACCGGTCTGCGGATTCAGCGTCCCCGAGACGGCTAGGCCCGCATCGCGAACCATCTCCGCGTCGAACCGTTTTCGATTCATTCGCCAGAAAGTACGGTTCTGCGGATCGATTTTCGCTTTCGCCTCATCCGGAGATGACGATTGCTTGTAGGTGCTCGACGTCACGATCAGCCGGTCCATCGCCTTGACGCTCCATCCGCCCTCCATAAACTCAGCCGCGAGCCAGTCCAGCAGCGCGTGACTCTCCGGCTTATCGCCCATGGTTCCGAAATCGTTGGGTGTCCGCACCAGCCCCTCGCCCATCCTAAACTGCCAGATGCGATTCACCATCACCCGCGCGGCCAGCGGATTTTCCGGCGACGCCAGCCAGTTGGCCAACGCCGTCCTCCGGCCCTCGGCCGATTGCGGAATTTTATACGCCGCTTTGATCACGTAAGGCACTGCCGCATCCACCGGCTGCAGCCTGGCGTGCGGGTCTCCCAGTCGCAGCACGAAGCTGGGCGCGGCCTCGCCTGTATTGACGAACGAATAAGCCGCCGGCAGAGGATCGGGCGCCGTCGCCTCCACTTCATGCAGCTTCTTTCGCAACTCGGCGCGCTGCGCCTTCACCGCCGCCGGCATCACCGCGACCACTTCATCCCAAGTCGGCTTCAACTGCGTTGCCGCGTCCTCGCCCAGCGTCTTCTGCGCTCCAGTCCTTTTTTCTTTCGGGATGTTGAAAGCCTCCAGCAGCTTCGGATCGAGCAACCGCTTGCGCTCCTCCTGAATCTGTTCCTCGTACGGTTTCGCCAGCGCCTTCAGCGCGTTCGTAATCGGCGTCAGCCGTTCCTTATAAGCCTTTTCCTCCGCCTCCCAAGCGGCTTTTTCCGCAGCCGACGCGATCTCAACTTCCTTCCCCTTAGCCCCCGCAAAAATCGCCTGCAAACTGTAAAAATCCGCCTGCAAAATCGGATCGAACTTGTGGTTGTGGCAGCGCGCGCAGTTAATCGTCATGCCCAAAAACGTCTGCCCGACGTTCGTCGCGATCTCCGTCAGCACTTCCTGCCGGCTCTCTTCCGGGTCGATATTCCCCGCCACCACATGCTCCGAACCCGCCCGCAAATACCCCGTCGCGATTAGAGCCTCATGATCGCTGGGAAACATCTCGTCACCCGCGATCTGCTCTTTGACAAATCGATCGTACGGCTTGTTCTGGTTGAAGCACCGGATCACGTAATCGCGATAACGCCACGCGTGCGGACGATCCTGGTCCAGCTCAAACCCGTTCGTGTCCGCGTATCGAACCACGTCCAGCCACTTCGACGCCCACCGCTCTCCATAATGCGGCGACGCGAGCAGCCGGTCGACAACTTTCTCATACGCATCGCGCGACGTGTCCTTTAAGAACGAAGCCACTTCGGCCGGCGTCGGCGGCAGACCGGTCAAATCGTAAGTGACCCGCCGCAGCAGTTGCGCGCGATCCAGAGGTTTCGATGGCTCCAGTTGTTTCGGGCGCAGTTCTTGCACGATGAAAGCGTCAATTGGATTGCCGTCAGCCGGTGCCGCCGGCCGCACCACCTTTTGAAACGCCCAGTATCGTCCTCGCGCCCCGATGAACGCGTCTTCCTGAGTGCCGGCCCATAGCACTCCAAACGCCGCCGCGACGATCGCGAATTTCATTTATAACCCCGCAGCATCTCCAAAAACCCATTGACGATCGCGTTCTCCGCGCACCCCGGTTTCAGATGCGTGCTCGTCACCTCGTAACTGATCTGATCGTATCCTGCATCGTTCGGGATATAGCCGCTTGCCCCGTTGGCATGCGTGATCATGATCGTGTGCGGAAATGGCGACTCTTTCTGCAAGTGCGAATGAATCAGCGTAAACACCTCGCCCGACACCCCCGCCAGCGGAATGTTGTCGATCATCACCAGGCCGAGGCGAATATTCACCGGATCTGCATCTGCGAATTTGTAATCCGCCCGCGGCCGCGGCCCCGCCTCCACAGAGCGGCCCGGACACGTCACCACTTTTTGCGCGCCGCCCAGCCGCGCCTGCTCCGAAGTTTTTATAGCGCCCGCGATGCGCACCACTTCTTCGCCCAGCACTTTTCCAAACGCGTCCACCAGAGTGAAATCGTCGCCGCTGGCCATCGAGATCGGATTCTGATCCCCCGCCGCGCTGCTGGTCCACAGCGCGACCGGCCCGTCGCCATCCGATTTCTCCGCCGCCCGCAGCTTCAGCCGCTCCCCCGCGTCCGACCGAGGATGATCCTTCCCCTGATAATGCCTTTCTACGAATCGCGACGTCGCCCCCGCCAGGTCGCCCGTGATCTGACGATTCTCCGGCCCCATCACCACCACGTGAACCGCATAGTTGATCAGGAACGCGATCGGCTTCCCCGCCATGTCTTCGAATCGCAGCACGGTGACGGTTTTATTCGACGGCCCGTTTTCGTTATATCCCAGCCACCATCCCTGCGCAGCCGTAAGCTCTCTTCGATTCATGTTGAGATAAGCCGCGCCCGTCCCGATCCCGAACCGCGCCGGCTGCAATCGACCCTTCGCGCGCCGCACCGCCTCCACCGCCGCCGCCTCCACTTTCTTCGTATACTCCGCCGTGCTCGCGGGTGTTGCGCCCAAAATCGCCGCGCCGTGATTGTGCACCGCCGCCAGCATCAGATTCTCCGGCTGGATTCCCAACTCCGCCGCCACTCGCTGCGATACGTCTGCCCAAACCGTATCCGGAACGCTGATCAACTCCCACGCCACCAGTGCCACTTGCCTCGCGCCATCGTCCAGCACGATCGCGCGCACAAAAATGTTGTCGTGGATCCCGGTGTGCCCCTGCGTGCGCGCGCCATATCCGCCCATCAGCAGCGACCCATCGGCCGCCGGCGTGATATCCACGCTCGCCGCGCCGGCGCGCAAAGCCCCGGCCCGACACGTTGTGATGCCAGGCACCATCAGCAGAAGAAACGCCAGTCTACGCAGCATTGATCGTATGATAATTGATCCAAGAATGAAGAGCTATCGCAAAGAACTGTGGTTCCACGTCCCCACCCGCCGCGCCTTCGTGAACATCACCCGCGACGTCGAAGTCTGCCTCGCCGAATCCGGCGTCCGGGAAGGCCTCGCGCTGGTCAACGCCATGCACATCACCGCGTCCGTCTTCATCAACGACGACGAACATGGCCTGCATCAGGACTATGAAAAATGGCTCGAAGCCCTCGCCCCGCATGAGCCGACCACGCAGTACCAGCACAACCGCACCGGCGAAGACAACGCCGACGCCCATATGAAGCGCCAGTTGATGGGACGCGAAGTCGTCGTCGCCATCACCAACGGCAAGCTCGACTTCGGCCCCTGGGAACAGATCTTCTACGGCGAATTCGACGGCCGCCGAAAAAAACGAGTGCTCGTAAAAATCATCGGCGACTGACTCTCAATTGTGGGGGACCGCCAACTTTGGCGGCAGACGCCCTTTCAAGGCGGCTCTTCGGCACTACTTCTTCAGCCCCGCATCGTACATCGACCCATATAAAACATATTGACCGACAGCATTCCCCGGATACGCAATCTCCACGCTCTTGACGCTCCCGTCCTTCGCGAAGGTCGCCGTCAATTGCGGATTCAGACCCGCCCAATACGCCGGAATATCCAGCAGCTTGTACCGCGCCACGACCTGGTCCCTCAGCTTGGGATCGAAGTGGACTCCATATTTGTCCACCAGCAGCTTGATCGCGTTGTAATCTCCTTCGGCCTTGATCCGCATCAACTCCGCCAGCAGTTTCCCCGCAGCCTCGTGCATCCGCGGGTAATCGACCACCTGCACGTAGGTCTTCCCATGGCTGACCGTCATTTTGATCGCGCCGGTGGTCCCGATGATGTAATTCGCAATCAGCGCCCGGGCGCGCTGATGATCCTCCTCGATCGTGTCGCCTTTGGGAATCCGCCGCAGTTGTTGCAGCATCGTCGACGCCGCGCTGTCGTACATCGCCTTCGCCACTTCGTCCTGATTCTGAATCAACCCCAGCTCCTTCAACTTCGGATCCCAGATATTCCAGTACGCCGAAAGATCCGCCCGCGCCTCTTCGAGCGTCGAAAAATACTCTTTCAAGTAAGGCTCCGCGCCGCCGGTCACCTTCGCGCTCAGTTTGCCCGACCCGTGGCCGATCACCTCATGCAGCGCCGTCAGCAACTCCTCGGCCTGTTGCCCGTACTTGATGTTCCGGTCGATAATCTCCGGCGTCGCACCGAACTCGCGAATGCTCTTGTTCCCCGCCGCCTCATCGAACGCGCGGCTGCTCGCGGTGAACAGAAAATTCTTCGTCCCGTACTTTTCGTGAATCTCATTCTCATTCGGCAGATTGTCGCCGATGGTCGACACCTGAAAATCCCCCGTTTCGATCAACACCTCGACGGCCTTCACCACCGGCGGCGTGAACGATTTCTTCTTGTACGCGTCCAACCACGGAGCTTTTTCCTCGAAATACGCCGCGTTCTGCGCCAGCTTGTTCATCTTCTCCGTCAGCGGCGTGTCGGTGACGGTCACGAAGCTCTGCGAGCTGCCTTTGGCCCCGCGCGCGTCGCGATAAACCTCAATGAACCCGTTGGCGAAATCGACAGTAGCGTTGTCTCGCACCCAGTCCGCGCCAAATGCGAGCCAGTCCGCCGGCTCACCCGATTGGTAAAAACGAATCAGATCCCCAATCACCTTCGCCTGCTCCCCCTCCGCCACGGACTGAGCCTTCTCGAAACACTCAATCGCGTTTTTCAGATAAACCGCGTACTTGCCAGGCGCATTCGCGCGCCACACCAGTTCCGAAAGCCGCCCGTTCTTATCCTTCATGACCGACGAATTCAGCGGATAATGCTCCTTGAACTTCCCCAGGTCCGCCAGGGTCACTCCCGGCCCATAAAATGTATTTGAGCTGGCCTGAACAATATCCTTCCCCCCGCGCGGACTCTTGGCCGTGATCATCGGCTCAAACTCGGCGTTGAACAGCGCGTCCTTCAGTTCCAGAACTTCCTTGGTCACCGCCTCGCGCGACCCCAGCTCCGGCAGATCGGCGTACGTGGACCGGAATGCGCCGTTCTGAAACGCCTGTTCCGCCGCCTTCTGAAAATCCTCGAACGTGCATTCCGGAAGAAATTTCTGCGACGTGTTCTCGTTGTGATTCCCGCGGTTCGCCCAGAACAGTTTGGCGAAATCCGTAATCTGCTTGAGCCGCGCCGGGTCGATCCCCGCCGGATGCGACGCGATTCCCTCCAGCAGTCTCTTCTCGCGAATCCCATATGCCGAAAGCTGATCGTAAATAATCGGATCGATGGCGATGGACGCCTGCACCAGCCAGTACGCCAGCTCCTTCTGCCGCGGCGTGAGCGTTTTAAAACTCTCCGCGCGCAGCTGAATAAATCCGGTGCTGCCGACGCGATCCGCCAGCGCGCTCGTCTGTCCGCACACCGCGGCAGCCAACAGCAAAACACCAATGAAGATCTTCATGCCTTTACCTCTTTCCCGCGACTTCCAGCAGCGTCTTGTAAATCAACTCCGTCCCGCTCCGCAGCGACTCCACGCTCACCCGCTCGTCGTTCCCATGCATCCTCGACAAGTCTTCGTTATCGATCGGATACGGATAAATTCCATAAACTGGCACGCCCCGGCTGCGCCACGCCACAGAATCCGTCCCCGCCTGGAACAGATAAGGAGTTACCGCGGCCTCCGGATAAACCACGTTCGATTGCCGCACCAGCGCCCGGTACAATTCGCTGTCCTGGGTCGACGGCGCCAGCTTTTGCAGCCTTTCGAGCTCAGCCGGAGGCCGCGTCCCGCCGGCGGCCGTGACCACCGGAACAATCTCCACCCGAGGATCGTTGATCACCCGCGTCATCTCGCCGATCAGGTCCGCCGTGTTGGTTCCCGGAATCACCCGGAAATTCACCGTCGCCTCCGCCGACCCCGGAATCACGTTACCGCGAAACCCGGCGTTCATCAGCACCGGCGCGATGGTGTTGCGCATAATCGCGTGCAGCAGCGGATCCTTGCTGATCTCGCGGTCGGCCTGTTTCACCAGTTCCGGATCGCTGCTGTTCACCAGGTTCGAAAAATAGTCAGACATCGGAGGCTGGCTGGTCTTCGCCAGCGTCAGGAAAAATTCCTTGGTGCTCGGGATCAGGTTCGGCTTCGTCTCATAATCGGCGAGCCTCGCCAGTGCCTTCGCCAAAGTGAAAATCGCGTTATCCGGCAATGGCATCGACGAATGAGTGGATTTCCCGCGCGCCCGCAGCACCAGCGAAACGCCCACTTTGTCGGCCGTCGATATGCTGACGTAGTTAACCTTCCCTTGCGCGTTCTTGATGATCCATCCGCCCTCGTTTAAAGAAAACTCGCAATCGATTTTGTCCCAGTGCGATTGCGCCAGCCAAGAGGTGTTGTATTTGCCTCCCTCCTCATCTGCCTCGGAAAGAAAAATCACATCGCGAGCCAGGGGAATCTTGTTTTTAGCCAGCATCATGACCGCCTGCGCGAACACGGCTAGCCCGCCCTTGAAATCGATCGCGCCGCGTCCCATCACATAGCCGTCTTTCAGAATGCCCGCGAACGGATCCACCGACCACTTCTCGCGCTCGACGCCCACCACATCCGCATGCGCCGCCAGCAGCACCGGTTTTTTGCTGCCGTCTCCCCGCAGCCGCGCGATGAAGTGGGCCTTCCCCGGCTCCGGCGTCTGAATGATGTCGATCTCAAACCCCAGCGGCCTGAACTTCGCCGCCAGCAACTCATCGAGCTTGCCCTCCTGCCCCGGAGGGTTGCTGGTATTGACGCGAATCATCTCCCTCAGCAGATCCGCCGTCTCATTCGTTTGAGCCGCGCCGATCGAAGCGAAAATCAATAGCAAAAAAGTCCGTTTCACAAGGATTTCATTGTGCCATAGCAGCACCGGAAACAGAGCCGCGACCAGCGGGAGCGGTCCAAGCCGGCCTTTCACCGGGAACCGCCATGCGTAAGCATGCGGACCGATCAGCGAAACTGTCTAAATGAGATTCGCCGTCCTCTTCCTCTTAATCTCGCCCGCCGCCGCCCAAACCGGCAACCTCAAAATCTACTCCATCCTCCACGAAGTAGGCGCAGAGCATTACGAACTCGCGCCCTCCGACGGTGGCCTCAGCCTGACAACCACCTTCGAATACACCGATCGCGCAAATAAACGCACCACCACCGCCGACCTGAAAATGACCGCCGATTACACCCCGCTCAGCCTCGAAATCCAAGGCCGCCCCACCGCCGTCCACGTGCAGGCCGGATCCGCCACCGTGAAAGAGGACACCGCCGCCCGCACCTTCGCCACCCCCGAAAAATACTTCACGATCTTCGGCCCGTCGCCCTTCGCCGTCCAGATGATGCTGCTCCGTTACTGGAACGCTCATGGACGCCCCGCCCATCTCCCCATCCTGCGCGCCCGCGCCGACTCGACTCCGCTCGATATCGAGCTCGCCGGCCACGATTCCATCGCCGTCCGTGGCGGGATGGTCACCCTCGACCGCTATACCATCGCCAATCTGATGTTCGGCCGCGAGATCGTCTGGATGAACGCCGCCGGCGACCTCGCCGCCGCCATGACCTTCGCCGGAGGCCTGCCCATGGAAGCCGTGCGCACCGAATACCAGTCCGCCTTCCCGCAACTCTACCGCGCCGGCGTCAATCAGGAATTGAGGAACCTGCAAGCCATCGGCAAATTGGCCCCGCCCGAACGCACCGGCTCCTTCGCCATCGTCGGAGCCCGCATGGTGGACGCGACCGGCGCTCCTCCGGTCAACGATTCCGCAGTCATCGTCCGCGACGGACGCATCGCCGCCGCCGGCCCTCGCTCCACCATCCCCATCCCCGCCGATATGCCCATCGTCGATGCCCGCGGCCAGACCCTTCTGCCCGGCCTCTGGGAAATGCACATCCACGCCTCCGGTGTCGAGTTCGGCCCCGCTCTCCTGGCAGCGGGCATCACCACCGCCCGCGATTGCGGAGGCGAATTCGGCTTTCTCCTCGCCAACCGCTATGCCATCGACGTCCGCGGCGCCATCGGTCCCCGCATGCTGCTCGCCGGTCTGGTCGACGCCGGCGGTCTGAAAGCCTTCGGCCACGTCACCGCCGAAACTCCCGAGGAAGGTCGAGCCGCCGTCAACTTCTACCATCGCGCCGGCTTCGAACAGATCAAGCTCTATACCTACCTCACCCCCGAAGTCGTCAGAGCCATCGCCCTCGAAGCCCACCGCCTGGGCATGACCGTCACCGGCCACGTCCCCCAGGCGATGAACGCGTTCCAGGGCGTCGAAGCCGGCATGGACCAGATCAACCACCTGAATTACGTCTCTACAATGATGCGCGCCCATCCGGAAGCCATCCAGTTCTTCAAGGACCACCACACCGTCGTCGACCCCACCGCCGGATGGGGCGAAATGGCCTCCCACTCCAAGGAAGTCGACGTCGCCTCCTTCGAACCAGGCATCATGAAATCCCCCTTCACGCTCGACGCCAAGTTTCGAGGCATGGGCGGCACGACCACCGCGGATCAGATGCACACCCGCACCGCCCAAACCCTCGCCGTCATCGGCGCCCTGCATAAAGCTGGCGTGATCATCGTCCCCGGCAGCGACACCGGCCTCGTCGGCTACGGCCTGCATCGCGAACTGGAGCTTTACGTCGAAGCCGGCATGACCCCTCTTGAAGCCATCCAATCCGCCACCATCGTATCCGCCCGAGCCATGAATCTGGACCGCGACTCCGGCTCCATCGAACCCGGCAAGCGCGCCGATCTGATCCTGGTCGACGGCGATCCGCTCACCAACATCGCCGATCTCCGCAAGATCTCCCGAGTAGTCGCCAACGGCCGCCTCTTCGATCCCGCGAAGCTATGGCAGAGCGTGGGCTTCCGCCCTTAAAAACGTCGATGGTATCGGGTGCTCGCGCTAGTGTTATAACCCGGGTGTCAGCCTGGGTCCACTAGTTCAAGAAATAGGTGCGATACAGCGTATCCCGCTGCTTGGGGACGAATCCGGCGTCGCGGATAAGACGGCGCAGCTCTTCCTCGGACGCGCGGTGATGGGCGCCGGCGGCGCTGACGACGTTCTCTTCAATCATGATGCTGCCGACGTCGTTGCCGCCGAAACGCAGGCCCAATTGACAGGTTTTCAGCCCGGGAGTCACCCAGGAAGACTGAATATTCAGGATGTTGTCAAGGTAAATCCTGGATAATGCCAGCATTTTCAGGTACTCGACCGCGGTCGCTTCCTCTTTGACAAACCGGCCCAGGGACGTGTTCTCGCGCTGGAAACTCCATGGAATGAATGCGGTGAACATGCCGGTCTCTTCCTGCATCTGACGCACGATATCGAAATGGTTCATGCGTTCTTCAATCGTCTCGCCGGTGCCGAACATCATGGTGGCGGTGGAGTAGATTCCGAGAGAGTGGCAAGTGCGATGGACGTCGATCCAGTCGTTAACGCTTGATTTCAGGCGGCTTATCCGATGCCGTACGTCGTCGTCCAGAATTTCTGCGCCGCCCCCGGGAAGGGAATCGAGTCCGGCGTCCCTCAGCCTCGCTAATGTATCTCGAATGGTAATGCCGCTCACTTTGGCGATGTTCACGATCTCCGGCGCGGAGAAGCAGTGGCACCAGATGTTGAAATTCGCCTTGATCGACCTCAGCAGGTCTTCGTACCACTCGATTTTGAGCTCCGGATGAAGGCCGCCTTGCATCAGGATGCCGGTTCCGCCTAAATCGAGAGTCTCCTGGATTTTCGTAAAAATGACTTCTTTCGGATGTAAATAACCTTCTTTATGTCCTAATGGACGATAAAAGGCGCAGAAACTACAGTATTCGGTGCAGGTATTGGTGTAGTTGATGTTGCGGTCGATAATGTAGCTGACCACGCCTTCCGGGTGCATCTTCCGGCGCACGGCGTCGGCTTCCATGCCGATTCCGATCAGGTCGTTCGAATTGTACAAGTCGATGGCTTGGGCGCGGGTGATCATGCGGATGCTCCTACGATATCGCGGTCGAGCGCGAGCGCTTGTTTGAGATAAAGCTCGAGGCCCTCGTGATCGCGCGCGTTGAGTTCGAACACAATGTTGCGGGTCAGATATTCGCGGGCCGTTTGTTCGCTGACGCCGCGCAGGGGCGACTGTTGTCTGACGATCGCGTCCATATTCGCTAGGCCGTCGCGGCAGGAATCGAGAAACGCCTGCTCATACCGCGGCAGCATGACTTCCTTCTTTCCCGACCAGACGGCGAATACCATCGGTAAGCCGGTCATCCGCGTCCATTCCAGGCCCAGGTCGAGCGTTTCAAAGGGCAGCGTGGAAGGGTCGAGGTGCAGCGCCGCGTCGCCGATAACCAGCGCGGCATCGGCCTCGCCCAGCATTGGAGCAAGCTCGGCGCGGCGCGAGATCAGCTTCGGCTGAACGCCGTATTTTTCGCCGAGAATAATACGCGAGAGCATCACCGACGTGCGCGAGCCGGTATCGGTGGCCAGCGTCCGGATTTCGCGCAGAGGCACTTTCGAGACCAGCAGGATACTGCGCACCGCGCCCCGGCATGCGATGCCAGTGCTTCGGAAATAGTCGAGTTTCTGCCGCGCCATTTCAATCACCGGGACAATCCCGATATCGGCGTCGCCCGAAGAAAGCTGGTCCGCGCATTCCGAGGGCAGGGCGTAGGTCATGTCGAAGATGTCTCGCTGGGCGCCGTGTTCGATGCCCCAGACCAGCGGAACAGTGTTCAGGTAGCTGACCGCGCATACGCGCGGCGTATGGATTGAGGACAAGCTTCAGTTTATCATTATGAACTCCGCTCCCTGCCGGGTGGGGCCGCCAATCTTGGCGGCCCCACAAAGCCCACTAAACTGAAATTGAGGTGGACTTGGAGATTCAGGGCGAAATCGTCGTCGCGGGGAACCTGGTCGAGGATATCCTGGTTCGCCCGGTGGAGAAGGTGGAATACGGCGTTACGGTCTGGGTGGACTCGATCGAGGAACATCTGGGCGGGAACGGCTCGAACACCTCTTATACGCTGGCGATGCTCGGTCACGCCGTCCGCTTGCGCGGCGCTGTGGGCCGCGACGATTTCGGCCGCCGCGTGCTGGAGCGGCTGAAAAGCGCCGGCGTGAACGTGGAGGAAGTTCAGCAAAGCGACCTGCCGACCGCGTCGACCGTCGTGCTGGTGGCTCCCGACGGATCGCGATCGTTTTTGCACGCTCCGGGCGTCAGCCGGGAGGTGTTCGCCGAACCGGGCGAATTTGGACCCGGGCCCGGCCATTTCCACCTGGCGAATATTTTTTCGCTTCCGAACATGCGGCGGACCGGCGCGGCGACGCTCGAACGGGCGGTAAAGGCCAGATGGACGACCTCGCTCGATACCGGGCACGATACGCGCGCCGAGTGGATGACAGTACTGGAGCCCTGCCTCGAAAATATCGGCCTGTTGTTCGCCAATGAGGCGGAAGCGCTGAGAATCTCCGTTTGCCCCGACGCGCGATCGGCGGCGCGATTGTTTCTCGACCGGGGCGTGAAGACGGTGGTGATTAAACGCGGTCGCAACGGGTGTACCGTGTTTCATGGCGAAAAGGAGATTTGGGCGCGGGGATTTGCCGTCGAGCCGGTGGATACCACTGGGGCGGGGGATTGTTTTACCGGAGGCTTTCTGGCTGGTCTCCATCGGGGTGGAACGTTGCTGGACGCGGCCACACTGGGGAATGCCTGCGGAGCGCTATCGGCATCGCGCATCGGGAGCGTTTCGGGGTTGCTGGGGTACGCGGATACGCTGGAATGGGCGGCAACGCACAGAACCAATGGCGGATAGGGGAGTACATGACCGCTGTGCTATCTTCGAAAGAAGGCGGTTCCCGCGCACCGTCCTCGGAGAATTATTTTCATGAAACGAACAATCGGCTATTTTATCGTCCTGACAGCGACCATGTGGGGTCAGGCCGTTTCCCCTACGATTAATCAGACACCTACGCGCCAATTCGGCCAGCCCTCGCTGGCGATTCCGCTGACCCAGGCGTCGCCCAATCTGGTGGAAGGGCGCGAGCTCAGCGCCCCTGGTCAGATCGCGTTCGACAACAGCGTGAGTCCGCCGATTATGTATGTCGCCGACATCGGTAACAATCGCGTTCTGGCGTTCAAGAACGCGACGGCGTTGAGTGCGGGTAATTACGCCAGCCTGGTGGTCGGCCAGCAGGATTTTTACAGCACCCTGGCGCAGGGGCCGGGCACCGTTTTGAGCACTGGCCTCAATTCTCCCACTGGCGTGGCGGTGGACAGCAAAGGGAATCTGTACGTTGCCGACGCGGGAAACAACCGCATTTTGCGTTTTCCCGCTCCTTTCCAGCAGCCTGCGGGCAACCCTCCGCAACCCGATCTGGTGATCGGGCAGAAAGGATTCAATACCGGCAGTTCGTTTAATGAAGGCGGCAATTGCGCCAGCAAGACCCTTGGGACGACCTACGGCGGCAGCACCTATTTGTCCACGCTGGCCATCGATTCCAACGGCAACCTGTGGACCACCGATCCGCTCAACAATCGCGTGTTGATGTACCCGGTAGCGAATCTTTCGGCGGGCGCGGTGGAACCGGTAGCGACGGTGGTTCTGGGGCAGAACGATTTTGTGACCTGCAGCCTGCCGCCAAGCCCGACGCAGATCCAGAAGAATTTCCTTTCCGCACCTGCCGGTCTGGCCTTCGATAGCTCCGGCAACTTGTATGTAGCGGACCAGTATTCACGCGTACTGTATTACCAGGGGCCGAATTTCGCCTCTCAGGGGCAGACGGCGAACCGGGTGCTGGGCATCTCGCCTCCCCCGACACAAGGCGGGCCCACGACCGTTTATCCCAACCAGTATTCGCTGGGTGCGCCGAACTCCACGAACACCACTCTGATTCCCCCGCAAGGCGTGTTTACGCTGGGGAACCATCTTTTTGTCGCCGACACGCCATCGAATCGAATTGTGGAGTACGATATCCCCTCGAATTGGGCGGCGGAATCGACCGCCTTCCCTTCACCCGCGATCATGGCGGTGTATGGCCAGATCGGGTTCTCGGCCGGCAAATCCAACCAGGGCCAGCCGCAGCCGAACCAGTTCACGGTTTCAGCCCCGTACGGAGGAGCCTTCCTCGGGACGCAAATGTGGATCGCCGATACTGGAAACAATCGCCTGCTGGCTTTTTCGCCCACGTCGACCGGGTACACCGGAGCGTCGGTAGTGGTGGGGCAGATCGACTACATTTATAACGCTCCGAATCTGATCGTGGGCCAGGAAGTGTGGTTGTCGGGCGGATTGCCGTCCGGTTCGGCGTCCGGAATCGTGGTGGATAAGAACTCGAATCCGCCGCATCTTTACATCGCGGATCCGGGAAACAACCGGATCCTATGCTTCAAAGACGCGCGCATCGTGGGAGGCCAGCCGTCTCTCACTACCGCGGACATGGTGATTGGCCAGCCCGATCTGAAAACCTCGCAAATCAATTACCCCAATGGCAACTCGCTGATACCTTCCGCGCAGGGGCTGTTCAATCCCATCGGCGTAGCCGTGGATAACAACGGCAACTTATATGTTGCCGATTATGGAAATGGGCGCGTAGTGCGTTTCCCGGCTCCCTTCGCCCAGCCGGCCGGCCAGCAGGCCACGGCAAACCTGGTGTTGGGACAGTCCAGCTTTACCACCCAGATTCAGAATGCCAGCTCGAACTCGATGCATTCGCCGTGGGGAATTGCGTTGTTCGCCGGATCCGATGCCAACTCGACTCCGCTAGCGGGGGCGCTAGCAGTCTCCGACCCGATCTACAACCGCGTGCTGCTGTTCAAGAAGGGCGGGGGGGGAGATTTCCAGAGCGGGCAGAATGCCTACCTCGTGATCGGCCAGTCGACGTTCTCCGGAGTTTCGGCGGGCACCGGCGCGGGATCGTTTAACCGGCCGCTGGGAATTGCATCCGACACCTCGGACCGTTTATACGTTGCCGACTACGGGAACAATCGTGTGTCGATCTTCGATCAGGCTCCGGAAGGAATCTCGAATGGACCGACGTCGACGCTGCAGGATACGGCGATTTACCAGGTGGAGGCCGTTGCGGTCAGCTCGATCACCACCGAGTTGTGGATCGCCTATACGGGCGGGAACCAGATCCTGCGGTACCCGGAGTACACGCATTGCCAGATCATTTCGTGCACTGCGACCGCGTTGCTATATACGAATGCGGCGCCGTTGGGATTGGCGCTCGATGCCTCCGACAACGTGATCGTCGGCGATTCGGCGAATCGGGTGACATTCTACTTCGCGCAGGCGTTTTTCCGAAATACTGCAAATTTCAATACGCAGCCACTTGCGCCCGGAATGCTGGCGGTCCTGGGGCGTTTGGGGTTGCCGCTCGTTCTCACCGACGGTGCCGCCCAATCGTATCCGTGGCCTACGACGCTGGCCGATATCAGCCTGACGGTGAATGGGACGCCGGCGCCGCTTTTTCGGGTAACCAACTCGTTCGGCGCCATTTACTTCCAGGTGCCGTCCAGCGCGCCCACTTCCGGGGCGGCGAGTTTCATCATCACCCAGGTATCGACCGGAGCGGTGCTCGGGGTCGGCTCGTTCCAGATGGCAAAAGCGAGTCCAGGGTTCTACACATCGCTTGCCAACGGCCTGGGACAGGTGGCAGCGCAGAACGCGGTCGATGGTTCGACCAACAGTCCGGCGAATCAGGTTGCAAGGGGTGCGATCATTACATTCTATTTGACAGGCCAGGGCCAGGTGCCGAACGCGCCGCCGGATGGGACACCGCCCTCGGGCTCTCTTCCGACCCCCGTTTATCCAATTCTGGCGATCGGCGGTGTGCAGCTCACAAACGCCCAGATCAACTACACGGGCCTCGGCGCCTTTCCGGGCGGATGGCAGATTAACGCCACAGTTCCCCTCTTGGTCGCGCCGGGCTCGGCGGTCTCGGTCGCGTTGTCCTATGACGGCATACCGAGCAATATTGGCGGAAATCCGAATAACAATGCCGACGGGACGCCCGGACCGGACATACGCCCAATCTCGACAACGATCAGCGTGAAGTAGGGAAAGGCGATCCCCTCCATTACTGTCGGGGTTCCATAGTGGTTTTGTGGAACCCCGACAGTCATGGAGGGGACGGGCGCGCCGGACCAAATCAATGAAGATATGTGCCGTGATATTTGAGAAATCCAGCAACGGCTGGGGTGCGTTCGTTCCGGGTTGCCGGGTTGCGTGGCGCTCGGGTTTACCCTCGAGGAAACAAAGACGCTAATTCGCGAAGCTCTACGATCACACATTGCCGCGATGCGTGCCGACAGCGATGAGATTCCTGAGCCGTCGTATGTCGAAATGATGGAAGTGGCTTAGCGTTTCTTCGTGAAGATGCGGTATACTTGTTTTTGCGCCCAACTGGTCAGTGCTGAAGTGTGCGCGGACCATATGGACAGGTGGGTGAGTGGTTAAAGCCAACAGACTGTAAATCTGTCCCTCCTTGCGAGGTACGAAGGTTCGAATCCTTCCCTGTCCACCAGTTTTTGTCTATTGCGATTTTTTTGAAGAATAATTTGGCCGCCGATGAACGCGGATGAACAGGGATGAAAACAAGGCCGGGTGAAATCGGCGTTCATTCGCGTTCATCGGCGGCTAAAATGTGTTTTAAAGGCCGTTGTAGCTCAGCTGGTAGAGCGCGTCCTTGGTAAGGACGAGGTCACCGGTTCAATCCCGGTCAACGGCTCCAGATTTTTATTAGTCCGGCGAGGAAATCATGGCGAAGGAAAAATTTGATCGAAGCAAGCCGCACGTGAACGTGGGTACCATTGGTCACATCGATCACGGGAAGACGACGCTGACGGCGGCGATCACCAAGACGC
>Ga0182030_10000754_pt1 | contig 63575 bp, 64 predicted proteins | sample 812S3MmetaG_FD_121299 | JGI IMG/M metagenome (GOLD analysis project Ga0182030, IMG submission 121299) | Permafrost microbial communities from Stordalen Mire, Sweden - 812S3M metaG (Illumina Assembly) | ecosystem: Environmental > Terrestrial > Soil > Wetlands > Permafrost | place: Sweden... | reverse complement strand
GGGTTGACGTGGCGGATCACGGGGCGACCCTCATTTAAGGTGACTTCGCGTGGTTGATGAATAGAGCCAAAACCAGTGATGGATATTGCCTTAGCGCTCATCCATTCTGGGTCTCAACCATTGTGTGAGGTCGATTAAGGGACAGTGATTTGAGTTCTAAGAGAGTTATGCAACGGAAGAATTACAACATCTTTGTACTAGCAGCCTAATCCTGAATTGGCCATATCAACCCATTGATACTTTAGTCTTGGAGGGGACGAGGAAGGTCATGTACGGACTTTAGAGAATTGGAGTTTTGGAAAACTATTTAGCAGGAGATATCTAGAATTAGAAACCTTCTGTAAATTTAGTCTTGCTACAGATGGAGGTTGATAAACCGGGAATTGCTCGTAGTTGGACTAGAGTATGAGGAATGAAGCATACTTGTGACTGCAACATAGGGAATTTCTTCAACTCTAAGTATTTGAATGGACTACGTGTCTGCCTGCAGGTCTCGTACTACCCCGCGCTATCATGGGGGAAAGGGAAATATAAGAAATAAAGCCAAGATAGCTACTGGAGGAATTGGAATAATATTTCATTGTCCTTAAACCACATCAGACATTGAAATGGATACTGAAGGGATGTTCTAATCGGGTTTTGAGGCTACATGATTGAAAGTATTTTAGAGCTGAGGGCAAGGCTATACTCTCCGACAAAGAACGTAATTGTTTTACAAAAATTAAGATAATGACCTCCTATGGTCCAATTCCTATGGCAGGCTATGCTGGGGGAAAAAGTCGCATGTATCATTAGGGAATCGATGCGCGTCACCTCGGCTGTCGTCGCGTCTTCCAGCTTCCCCACCATCCACGCGACAACCCCTCCATAATCTCCCAAAATTGCCACAAAATGGCGCATATGGCACGGGGAGAAACATACGAAGACGAGCAAACCACCGAAGAAGAAGACATGGTTGTAAGGCATGGGAGAGGCAGAGCTTTGATAGGTACCGATGAGTATATTGAAAGTGCGTGCTACCATCATTCCACCACCCCATTTCAACTAATACCGTGGCAGGAGTAGTCGGCGCACTAGGTGATCAGGATTCTCAGGGTTCTCAGGATTCGGATATACAAATTACGGGTAGCAGATCCATAATTCCTGATAAAGGCAAGAGGAAACTTGGAGAAAAGGCGTTGTGGTCTGGCGACGACAGCAGTGACGATGCATACGAAAAATTTAAGAATAGGAAAGCGGCCAAACGCAAGAAGACAGCAGCAATAAAGAAGAAGCTGGCTCAAAAAACCAAGGATGTCATTGCTGGAAGGAAGAAAGCCAAGGACGATGGAGAAACATCAAGGAAGGAGAAGATGTGGGGAGATATTTCTGATTACGAGGGGGTAGACGATAGCGTTCCTGAATACATCCATGAACGTCGAAAGGAGTTCGACCGGAAGTATCAAGTGCTGAATGCTGGTGGTCTCAGACTGCCACCACGTTACGATGATATCCACTTCTCAGATGACGAACGGCTTGCAGACCTCGAAGAGCGCCCCAACTTCCCCAAGACTGTTGAATTATCCCGACCTTACAAGGATATCGACCTACCTCACTCGGCTGGAGTTATCCCTGCCTCTATTGCACAATACCTACGAGACTATCAAGTTGACGGAGTTGCTTTCCTTCATGAGTTATTCGTGTACCAGAAAGGCGGTATCCTTGGCGACGACATGGGCCTGGGGAAAACAGTACAAGTCGCTGCATTCTTGACGGCTGCATTTGGAAAGACCGGGGACGAAAGAGATACGAAACGTATGCGTAAAATGCGAAGAAACCCAAACTTGCCTTGGTATCCAAGAGTATTGATAATTTGTCCGGGATCTCTGATCGATAATTGGAAAAACGAGTTAGCCCGCTGGGGTTTCTGGCATGTTGACAAATTTCATGGGCTGGCTTCAGAGAGAGAATCGGTTCTTCAAACAGCAACATCTGGCCGTCTTGAAGTGGTTATTACTACTTACCACACCTATAGAAATCACAAGAAGTCGTTGAATTTCATCAAGTGGGACTGTGTCGTGGCAGATGAGTGCCACCAGCTCAAGGAACGATCATCTGCTGTCACTCAAGCAATGAATGAGGTAAATGCGTTATGTAGAATTGGACTTACTGGAACGGCAATTCAAAACAAATATGAGGAGCTGTGGACTTTACTTAATTGGACAAACCCAGGCCGATTTGGACCGTTGTCTACCTGGGTATCTAGTATTAGTGAACCATTGAGAGTAGGACAATCGTAAGTTTCTCCCGATCAATATCGCCTTCATTAACAATGCTTCTAGCCATGATGCTACATTCTACCAATTGAAACAGGCACGAATCACAGCGAAGAAGCTTGTCCAAAACCTTTTGCCCCAATTTTTTCTCCGTCGGATGAAGAGTCTAATTGCTCACCAACTACCGAAAAAGACTGACAGAGTAGTCTTTTGTCCGCTCACAGAAGTCCAAAAAGAGGCATATGAGAGATTTCTAGATAGTCCTATTGTCGAAGCCGTGAAAAGTTCGTCTGAGCCTTGTCCCTGCGGTTCTGGGAAGAAATCTGGGTGGTGCTGCCATTCGAAGATACCTGGCTCGGACACGAAGTGGCAGGTTAGTAGCTGCAGTTTAGCTGGGCGTCAGGTGCTAAAAAGTGTGTAGGCTTTGGTGTTTCCCGTAATCACCACCCTCCAGAAGCTCTCAAATCACCTGGCACTCCTAATACCCAATTCCGGAGATACACAAGAAAAGCAAGAACGAGACCTAGGTTTCTTACAAGAGATGGTGCCAACTCGATGGAAGGAGCTCTATGCTAATCGAGATTCGCTCTTCAATTTGGCGAATCCAGACTTTTGCGGGAAGGTAATCTAAACACTAGCTTGGAGTCTTTATAATTACGGGGCTGATTCTTTGTAGTGGAATATACTGAAGAAGCTTCTCAAATTCTGGCACGAGAGCGGCGATAAAGTACTCATCTTTTCGCATAGCGTCAGACTGTTGAAGATGCTCAGATTTTTATTCAGTAATACAAGCTATAACGTTAGCTTCCTCAGCGGGGAAATGCGCAATGAAGATCGCCAGGCAGCCGTTGATGATTTCAATTCCGATCCTCGTCAATTTGTCTTTTTGATCTCTACTAAGGCCGGAGGTAAGTGGAAATTGTCTGCCAGATCGTTCTAGGGCTCATGGTATATAGGCGTCGGTCTGAACATTACCAGCGCCAATAAAGTTGTCATTTTCGATCCCAACTGGAATCCTAGTTATGACTTGCAGGCTCAAGATCGAGCGTACCGCATTGGTCAACTTCGCGACGTTGAAGTTTTCAGGCTTGTTTCCGCTGGTACTGTGGAGGAAACGGTTTACGCACGCCAGATATACAAGCAACAGCAAGCTAATATTGGCTACAATGCGTCCACGGAACGTAGGTACTTCAAGGGTGTTCAAAACAACAAGGACCAGAAAGGGGAAATTTTCGGTCTGGACAACCTCCTGACATTTCATTACGACGACATTTTCTTGCGAGAAATCATCAACAAAACCAATGTTGCAGAAGCAAAGAGGGGAGTTCATATGATTGAGATGAATATGGAGGATGCCTTGAACGATGAAGATAATCCTTTGAAAGTCGACGATGACGAGGATGGAAACGGTGCCATGAGTCAGCTCGCCGCGCTCCTAACGGAAGGGAGCGAGTCGAAGAAGAAAGCGAAACCTCGGCCTAAGACAGACGCAATCCAAGCCATCCTTGCTTCTGCTGGTGTTGAGTACACGCACGAGAACTCGGAAGTCATCGGCTCCTCGAGGGTTGAAGCCCATCTCAGCCGTCGAGCCGAAGAAACAGGAAATGATGTTGATGTCGGAGAGGAAAAGCTCTTTGCCGAGAGTCAATCCATGATGCCTGGAGAATTTGCTTATCAGTTCCATCCTCCGGAGGAAGTAATGATGAGGCAATTCTGTACCATGGCCAAGACGTTTGGATTTGCTAGTGCAACGGAGTTTGCTTTCGTTGTTGAAGGCTGGACTCAAAAACAGAGGACTGACTGTCTTGAGAGATTTTACCTGAAGCGAAAAGAGAGGCTCGCGGAAATGGAGCATGCAGAGGCTAGTGTGGAAAATAATTTGCAGCGTTGGCTGGTCACTACCGTCCAGTCGGACGATGACGAAGATGATGGATTGTAACAAATGATACCCTGGGAGTAATAGGTCCACGGCGTTTAGGGAAAAGACACTGCAATGAGCAAAGGTTAATCATGCTCCCTCTTGTACATATATTTGTCTCAGGCCTCCCAAAATAATGTCTCAAGAGCATATATTACGCATAAATCTTGTCTCAACTTGAATTTCATCGGCATTTTCTAACAGCGCCGTGCTCATTAAGGGGTTGAATTAGATGTCCTTAGTCTGAGACCTAGATCATACAAATCCAGGTCCCGAAATCATTCATTGATAGCCTCCGCAAAGAGCAGCTATGGTGCTCGCCAGATTGGAAAGAGTATGTCTGGTGCTGCCGTAAAGGGTATCCTGGGAAGGGAAAACCTGCCAGTAAAGTTCAATAAGTTTGCCCAGGCGCAACTAGGTAGTTGAAGGTCATATTTGTGCCCGTACGTCTGATGTAAGACCAAGATTCAAGAAGGATGCAATCCAGCAGGGGATATCGGAGAACGAAGTTCTATGCAATGGAAAAGGGACATCGAAGCTACATAGTCAGTCGTCGTGGACGCGGAAGTTGTCGAGAGTATGAGTGCAAAAATTAGGGGCAAGACACATATTGAACTTTGCCCCACCAATGGCTATTCCGAAGGCGTAGAAGATTTCTTCGCACTCTCTGGGCTATTTCAGAATACAATCGAGCCTCAGGATAATCAGACACTTCCATGAACCTCAAGAGGCGGGTCCGATTGCTCTGATCGGTTGGGACCGATAGGAACAGTTCCAAAAAGGCAATGGCAATCGTACTTGAGTGATCAAGAGGCTGAATGCTCCAAGACTTGTCACAAATTCAAATTACCTCGGCAAAGAAGATCTTCATCTCACAATCTAGCCATGATTTGATATAAATTGAGAATCATGGTGATGTTTATGTCACCTACGACGGGGTCTATGTGATGGAGTTTGCTTGAGATAGAATTTACTTGTAATACGTTTACTTGCAATGGACTTTACTTCTAGCCATGCATTCTACCCTGGAAAGCCCAAATACACGAAATGTGAACCCAGCCAACATCTAATCACTTGCGGATCCCTCATCCTCGCTCCGAGCCTTCATCTCCTTCAAGCTTTTCCCCTTTCCCTTTCCACCTCCCCGCTTCCCCTTCACGCCCTTCCCACGCAACCCAATCGGGACCTCCTTCCTCACCTCTCCGTTCTCGAACAACACCCCAATATCAGCTCTGCGTGCAACAGCCTTCTTCCAATATTTCTTCTCAATAACTCCATTCGCATCACCTTCCGAGATCACATTTCCGCTCTCAGTTCTCGACCATGTGATCTTCTCGTCACCCTCCATAATAGCTCGGATATCAATCGTGATTGAGACATCGGCGTCGCTGGCCGGTCGAACTTCTGTTCCATCTTCTTGGATTTGAATGGATGTGAATTGGAGATGTGGTTGTCCGCCCGCTCTCTTGATACCGCCTGAAGCGAGGATCAAAGGGTAATTAGCGTACGAGGTCTCGTAAACGATGAGATCTGGGAGATCCTCGGTAGTGAGTGTGAGGGGTGTAAGTTTAGCGGCTGTGGAAGGAGTGGGGGCGGGAGAGGTTTGGGTGGGGTTGGCGCGGACCAGGAAGTCGGATGCGGAGGTTGAATCGGATTTTGCGGACGGAGAACGCTTTATTGAGAAGCGGGATTTGGATATGGGAGAAGCGATGAGGGTTTGGAGTTCGGGGAATGTAACTTGGAGCGCTTCGAGGTTTGATCGTCGCAGCTAAGGGGGATCAGATGGAGTTTAAAGGAGAGTGAAGATTACTTACGACTGCCTCGCAGTCGACCCAGCCTTCGGAGTCAGCGACTAACTTCTCACCATCTTCGTCTTCTCCCGCAGAAACTGTTCGTTTCAAGACCCAGCTTAAAGCCTTTGATATCAGGACGTCTCGGTCATCAACTATGGAATAACCTCGACCACGACCTTTGCCTTTGACAATGCTGCCACCGTGTCTGCTTCGGCCGTGTCTGGAAGAATTCTGAGAGATTGGAGAAGGAGGCATAATCTCGCGATCAAGGGAGAGTCCTGCCATTGCGGGGAGTACTGCAGTAGCCATTTTTGAAGATGTTGTACAGGAATTGAAATCTGAAAATTGGTAGTGATTGAACGGGGTATCTCGAGAAAACTGTGGAACGTAGTACAGAAGAAATGAAGGGTCTAGATGTCTATATAAGCATTATTGAAAATTGCCAACGAGACGGTGAAGACACGTCCATTAGCCAAGTTCGTTGCTAATAAAAACACCCTACCGCCACTTCCAGCCAACGGTTTTCGACCACGGGATGATCCTTCCTCTTGTCTGCATAATCTGCACCAAATAGGAGATATGTTAATGCTTTGATGGCGCATGTAGCGCGGTAGTTCCTGCAATAGACCGGAAGCTGCATCAACATCTCACGTTAAGAGCACACGACCGAGGCGGTGTGGAGTACCAGACTGACAACGAATGCGGCTCGCCCCGCAAGTCGGACGCGTGCGAGACTCTCATGCGTCCGTTCTAGGGCAAGTGGGCCTAGAAATATTAGATCGCCGACGCGTGGAGATGGCTGGGAAGCAGCGGTGAGGCCTCGCTAGACTAGTCTCCTCAGTTTCGAAGCATTTCCATCACGTGGTGTTTTCCTCAATTTCCCTTCGATATTGAGCTCGAGGGACTGATTTGGAAGACGTGAGACTCCCATGTTGATGAATCAGGTCGAATGACTGGTCTGGAGCGTTGAGATCTGTTTATGGTTGAAGACATGTCCGCCTCAGCCAATTTTGGTGGATCTATCAGGATTGGGAATCCAGATCCAGATCCACAGAACTTATGTACTGCTCAAAGGTGATAGCAACTAGAAGATCGAGCATCTGAATATAAGAAGGTATGCGCAGTGGGGAAATACCTTTCCCCACGACTTTGAATATTTGAAGGTGCCTTTTCCTATCAACTTTGGCAATACCCGATACGACGATAGTAGAGTAGTAACTCTCCTTTCGACTCACCCCTCACCCCTCACCCCTCACCCCTCAGCAATGAGTAAGGAATGGAGGTTTGAGCTTCAAGGAAGCGACGTTCTATTGGAATGCCGGAGGGATCGCTGTGCAAAGCAAGCTCGAAGTATTGTTCGCAAAAGAGATATCATCTTTCCTTATATCTTGGCTCGTCTCTACTGAAAAATTACATTAAAAAAAAACAGCAATTGAACACGAAAGTATCGAGTATGAAAAAGAAGCTGATGGGATGCAAATTGCCATTTCGTTTCATCGCCACCGAGTCTAACTCAAATCAGTCGCCCCGAAGGAATGTGGTTTCAGGTTAACGGCAATCGACTACGATCTGCCATTAAGGATATTAATGCTATTAATTCTCAAAGACGTTCAAGAACTCTTGACGTGAAGCGGTCGAGTTGCCTTCGTCAGCCTCTTGATTTTACGCAGGCTGTGCAAAATAAAATCTTCCTTGCCGCTTTTGCGGTGGCTGTAAACGCACGCCATACGGTGAGTATCTCTCGCCTTTGACTGACCTCTTTCAAGATCCAGCAAGATTTCAGGTATTCTCTGATATAGAACGGAGCATTGCTTATTTGCAATTTCCCAGATCTGCCAAGACCAGATAAATTCGATCTTGCGTTGAAAGTCACATGACTTGACCTGAAACGAAATGACGAGTTTTTCGAACTCATCTAGCGAAGGGAACCACATTACAACTGATGCTAGGCATGGAGATGATGATTCAGAAGACGACGAACTACCTGTTCATGGGACCGACTACAATGAGAACTCCTCACTCATACTTCACCATGCTGAGCCAGCCGCTGACCGAGAACGACGACGATCCTTCATCGAGGACGAAGACGAGTTACAGATAGAAATACTCCCCTCCATCGCCGAAAGGAAAGAGGCACCCGTTACCTGGATGAGCCTACCACATAAAAGTCAACTGGCAATATTGGTCATTGCAAGGCTCTCTGAACCGCTGGTACAAAGTTCTTTACGGGTATGTCACGTTTCTCCGCTCCAGTTGTCGTCGATATTTCAAAATGACTTCTAATTTATTTTAGTCATATCTATTTTACCAACTAAAGTCCTTTGATGAATCTCTTCCGGACTCGGTCATTGCCTCCCAAGCAGGAATCAGTACGTCTACATCATTCCAGAGCTTGTGCCGTGACTGACAGGTATTTTGTAGTGCAAGGAGCTTTCGCTGCTGCACAACTCTGTACCGCAATGCTATGGGGCCGTTGGTCTGATAAAGGGGGTCGAAAGAGAGTCATATTAGTCGGACTTTTCGGAACTACACTCTCCTGTGTTGGGTTCGGCTTCTCTAAGAGATTTTGGCAGGCTTTGATATTCCGGATGATGGGTGGTGCTTTGAATGGGAATGTTGGAGTAATGCGAACGATGATCAGTGAGATTATTAGGGAGAAGAAGTTAGTTGTCCCTTCTCTATGATAGATGGTTACTGACTTTTGAAAAGGTTCCAGTCAAGGGCTTTTCTTTTGCTCCCAATGTGTGCCAATGTGGGCGTTATTAGTATGTTTTTTCTGTCCTTAACGCGCAATATTCAAGAAGCTCAGCTCTTGAAATATCCAAGAGTTCGGCGGCTCCTCAGCTCCTACAAAATTAAACAGAAGCCGTTCCTAATTTGCCAACAGTTGGTCCCATATTGGGTGGTCTAACTTCCGATCCTGCCGGCAACTACCCTAGTTTATTTGGAGGTATTCAATGGTTGGAGAGATTTCCATATTCTTTACCTAATCTTCTGAGTGCCATTTTTCTGGGTTCTGCTGCATTACTTGTGTTTTTCGGCTTAGAAGAGGTCTACAGCTCCCGCCTAAACTACTTGTGTTATGCCAGCTGACATCTGTAGACACATAACTCCTTAAGCCTTAAGGAAGATGTGGGTATAAAATTCGGTCGTAAGGTGGCATACTTATTTCAAAGATGTCGAGGAAAGGTCTCTAAACCCGACTACGAAGGGTATGCGGTCATCCCAGGTGACGATCAAACTCCAGCTACCACTCCCATAGTCAAAATGTCGCCAACCAGTCCCAAAATTCAGAAACGCATTGCTCCGCAATACAAGAACAGGCTCCCGTTTCGACGCATTTTCACATATAACGTGATTAGCACATTGGTAGCCCATGGTCTGCTCGCTGGATGCATGGGTACTTTCCAGTCAATATGGTACTCATTCCTATCGACTCCTGTCTATGACCCTCAGCATCCCTATCCACCGGATTTTACACCACGACTGCCCCTAAAATTTACTGGAGGCATTGGACTTCCGCCACGGTCTGTCGGGATCGCAATGGCAATCTTAGGGACTATCGGAATCACTCTTCAGTTATTCCTGTATCCGATCATCAACGCGCGATTGGGAACTGTTCGAAGCTGGCGTGTTTTCCTCTATTGCTTTCCCCTCGTCTACGCCCTCATCCCGTTTCTGTCCTTGATCCCTTCCACGACCCCTCCGCCGAGTCAGAAGACTGGACTCCCAGTATGGGCAGCGCTCACGGGATTATTATTCATCCAGACAATAGGCAGAACTTTTGCAACGCCCGCATCAACGATTCTAATTAACAATTGTTCTCCGCATCCTTCCGTCCTAGGCTCAATTCATGGAATCGGCCAAAGTGCAAGTTCAGGAGCTCGAACGATTGGACCGGCGCTTGGTGGCTGGCTATATGGTCTCGGATTGGAGAAAGGCTGTGTAGGAGCAGTTTTTTGGGCATTAGCGGGTATGGCTACTCTTTGCTGTGTTGCCAGCAATTTCGTGCGTGAGGGCGACGGGCATGAGATTCGACTCGAAGGTGATGACGAGGCTGAAGAAGAAGCAGAGAGGGCAAATAGGGGCTTGATATGATAATATTCCGTAACTAGACGAGCGCGGGCTCTGTTGGGTATTATACAAAGATCGGAACCATGCTAGAAAAAATCTCAAGACGTTCACAATTCCCCATATAGCTCTCTCACAGGGTTCAAGACGACTTACATATAGCAAGGCCCTAATGAAATATAAATCGATAGGGTCTGTATGAACAACTTGTTAGAAGATTTCGAGAGCGTAGCAGCACGTCTCTCTCTGGGTCAGAGGGACCCCGCAAGCTACCCCACCCCTAAGTTCCCCCAATCATGTTCACGTTTCTCATTCTCCGCTTTTGAAGATTGACCGACTGGGAGAGCCTGCTCAGCACGCAGTTAATAATAACATATCAGGAAATTACGAGTTCTGGAATAAGGAATCGCGGGCGCTACAGCAAATACGGGCTACTCTACCTAGGACGCCCGGCTAGGACCTACTCCAGCAATTAAATTGGAAGTTGTCACTTTGCAACTTAGCTTATGGCGTTGTTTAGTGCCCAGAGGTTTATATGGAGCTCTAGACTCGGCAGTATCTTGGTATGGAATGAACTACATGTTCACAACGAAGAGCAAACCAGAAATTGAAGTTCAAGATTTACCGAAGTGGGGATAGGTAATTGGCGGTTATTGGGCTCATGTTGAGATTTTACGCTGCTCTGATTAGTAGTAACTCTCAACCCCATTTTTACCAAATCCTACAAGGAACTAGTTCGAAAGGAACGACGTTAGTGGGTTCAGTGGCCATCCCCAAATGTTCATCCGCCTCTTCGCCTTCTATAGATCCTATCTTAGACGAACACTGAGAATTGAGTGACGTTCACATTCAGATTCTTGCCTGTAAGACAAGCTTGCTAGGTCCTTAAGAATGATTATTTGAGCTTCCACGATTAAATCCAAGTTTTACCATTCCTGCTATCGTCATGACCCTAGCATTATTTGTAGTGACAAAGCTCTCGTCTAACCGGGGGTGAAGATTCTTCGCATATACCTCTATCTCTTCTCCCTAAGAATTTTGAATGTCGTCGGTTTAATGTCTGTAATGACTTCCTCCAATCGACCATCTCTCATCAATGCCACAGCATCCCTTCCAGACTTTGTGTGCTCAGCTAGGGCGCCGAGTCTGTGAGCAACAATTATAACAGTATGGCCTTGGCCCGTGAAATCCTCGTCAATAATAAGATGGATGGTTGACTCCGTAGCAAAATCGAGGGATGAAGTAACTTCGTCTAAGAGAACAACGGGTTTCACTCCAGCATACCGCCCCTCGTTGACTTTGATTATAGCACGGCAGAGGGCAAACAGCTGACACTGTCCTACAGAGAGCTCTGGAAATAGTGAGACGTTCTTGTCGAGAATCGGGTGTTCGCCAAAGGCTGAGATATTGATGGTACTGTCTGCCTCTGCTCCCAAACTCCCGCTCAGGTCTGTAGCTCCCTCGAAGAAATGTGGCCACAGTCCTGTTCTTGTCAATGCGTCGACCAAAATGTCGTCTGATAGAGAAGCATCTGGGTCTAGATTGAAGCGCAAGTTCTCGTTCGACAAAAGAAGAGCATCTTGAGATACGGTGATGATACATCGTTCTCGTAACAAATCTAACCTCACTCGATTAATGTCTACCCCATCTAGCTCAATTTTGCCGGACTGCAACTCCAGAATCCTTAGAAGCGTTAATAATAAAGTGCTTTTGCCGCTAAATCCAGAGTGAGTCCTCGATTAATGAAGTGCAAAATGTATAGAGACTAACCTGCCCGTACGCCCGCAGACGATCATTTTCTGACCTGCATTAATTATGAGACTTAGGTTTCATAACGCAACAGATTCGGCGCTGAGTATAAATTCATCAGCAGAGCTTCTTAATAAATTCTTAGTGAGCTGCTTACTGATACGACGCGGTCACGTTCTTGAACTCGATCCGTCCTTCAGAAGGCCAATTGTAGAGGGCTCAAAGTTCTCGCTCTTTCCACTCTCGGATGGAGTAATCTTCTCGAGCGTTTTCAAGCGAGCAACGGCGCTGAGAGAAATCTCTAGAATGGTCCAGTTCTCTACGAGTTTTAGCAATGTCGTGTTGGACACGAGCATAATATTAAGCGCGATTCCAACCTGTCCACCAGTGATACGTCCTCGGAAGGCTACAGCCATAGCAATAACACTCGTTGCAATGCCCGCAGCTAGGAGATCAAGAACGATATTGAGCCATCTCTGGAGGGACAAAAGGAGAAACTCGGGGCGCTGGGAGTCCTCTACGCGCAGAACGATTTCTCGTATAATTTCTCGACGCCAATCGAAAGACCGGATTGTTTCAAGACCTTCGACCTAGAAAGGATCAGTTTAGCACATAGCCGGGGGCTGGTACCTACAGATTCCAAAAAACTCGAGAAGACTGCTGCTTTGGACTCCAGCTCCAAGAATCGAAGCTGCCTCGAAGTCCGGAGGTAAACCTTCTGGACGAGGTAGACGAGGAGCATGACGGCTGGCAGAGAAAATGCCAACAACCTCTCGGCGACGAAGAGGAGAGCAGCTTGCATGAGGAGCTTAGTAATTTCTGGCATTGTTAACACCTCTTCGGTCATTGGGAACAAGCGCTCTAATGCTCACGGGTTCCTAAATTTGCGAATGCTGTTGGTAACTGCTTGTCAATGAGCTGGATGTCTTGACTAAATCTAGAAGCTGTTAACCTTTATCAGCGCGCTGAAGAAGGGGTCTTTGCCTGTTCAAGGTTGAGCCATTGTCGGTTGTCGAAAAGTAAGACAAAGGTGCACTTCGTAAGGATTAGCTAACATCCCGAGCCACTCTTCTAGTAGTTTGAGAGTAATATTTCCTAACCTAGCCACAATATGCAAAAGACTTTGGTGTAGTTGCATCCCGGACTGTGGAGCAAGTCGGATAATAGAGGCCCTGTTAAGATTTTAGTAACGACGACCCGCTAGATTTCCACCACCCACTTACCACATTTGCGCGCTTGTTGAGGACCATGAGAGGGCTGATAGAATTAGGAAGCCGGAAATGTAGTACACAGAGTTTGCGCCACTCGACTCAGTCCATAGCTGAAGCCAATATTGAGGTATAGTGATAAAGAAAGAGTAAGAAGCGGTACATCCAGCAAGGACAAGGAAATTAGTCAGACCAGAAAAGCGAACGTAGTAGCCTACGTTCAAATTAGCTGAATCCACAAGTTTGTATAGTCACGGTACCATAGAGGGCCAAGTCTCCTGTCTGTCGGTTAAGATCCACTTCAGCTTCGTCTTTTGCTCGAAACTGAGCCCGGAGCTTGTCAAAGTTTGCCGACAAGGCGATATCGTCCTTCTCATGAGAATTGGGGATAAATTTGGTCATAGAGGCGGCTTTCGCTTTTATTGCCTGCCATGTCCCTTGCTCTTGAATTTTGTGATCCCCCAGGATCACGATTTGGTCGGCAGCTTGGAAATACTGAGCTGAATCTAGGTGAGTCAGCGGCACTGGACACGCGATGGAGGAGCTTACTTGAATTAGCAACAAGTACAACAGTGGTCTTCAGTCGTCGAAATAAACCTGTAGACCCAAGGATATTATTGAAGACGTTGCTTTCTGTTTCACCATCTAGTCCACTGAAGCTGTCATCGAGCAGGACTATATCGCATCTTGTAAATAACGCCCGCGCGAGTGCCTGTTTTTGTCAGTTCCAATCATACATCTCGGATCAAAATTACTTACTACCCGCTGCCTTTGTCCTCCAGATAGATTGAGACCCCTACTCCCAATTTGTGTCTCATCCCCATCTACAAGAGAATTAAAGTCATGGGTGAGGCAGCACATATCCGTGACCTCGCGATACCATTTATCATCAACTTCACCAACTTGTTCAGTGTTGCCACAGATTGCTTCTTTGAGATTACCACTAGGAAGCCATGGTATTTGAGCGCAATATGCTATCCGCCGAGTCGATAGCTTGATGGATCCATGGGCTGGGGTTATCTCGCCCAGGATAGCTCGCAATAAAGTCGATTTGCCACTTCCGACTGGGCCAGAAATGACAATAATTGAGGCGGGGGCCACTTCAATGTTGATGTTTTTCAAGATAGGCTGTCTCTCGCCAATTGGAAGCCCCTGAATTAGGATGGCGGGGCTAGGTCTGGTCAGCTGGCCAGTTGTTGGATCCCAAGACGAATTATTTGAGGTGGCTTTGGGCAATATCCCGCGGTGATCATGTAAAGACGGCCGAAGCAAAAAGGTTTGGATCCTATCGAATCCAGCGAATGCCCCGATCGCGCGGGGCACAATAGTCATGACCATATTTGCAGGATGTGTGACCATACTTAAGATAGCCATTGTGGTGAAAGCAGTTTCTGTGTCTAGGTTACGACCACCAGCCGCAGCTATGGCGGCAAAAATCGCCAGAGTAATAGCTGGAGAAAAGATGCCGAGTGCATTAGCTAGAAAAAGTTAGCTAAAAGATGAATCAACTCAAGCTCATGACAAACTAGACGCGTTATAGTATACCATCATCCATCTAACTTTAGATGCTGCAAATAGCTCTTGCTTTCGGAGTCGCCGAATGCGGTTGACCAGAAATTGTTGAAAACCAAGCATTTTAATGACTTTCATTGAGCTGAGCATGGAGCTTGTCGCTGCCACGCGACTTTGTGTTGCACTGTTCCAAGCCTTTTGGCGAGACTGCAAATATTTTGCGACGTAACGGCTTACACGGGAGCATACTAGAGAGCTTCAATATCAGATGAAAGAACTGTTGGAGTTTGAAACTTACGAAATATCAGGAAGAGTGGAAGAGGCCAAATCCATCCAACTTCGCTAGCCAACAGAACTACACCAATCCCTACTTCAAGGACTTGTGCCCACGTTTCATGAAACATCTCCCAAATACCGTCGAGACTATCTGCATCAGTGCTCATGAGTGTAGTAGACTCACCATCGTCATAAGCTATGCTGGGCGAGTTCATGGTCTTGTCGTGAATGAGCCCCATCAGAGCGCTTGTCACAAGTTTCAGCCTGTTTAGTCGATGCTGATAAATACCTGTGGATACCTAGAAGCTGTTAGCGGGCTTCTTGAGAGAAATAGTAGATGAGACTAACTGCAAGGCCGGCATAGATAGCGATGGCCAATACGACAAGCCAGTAACCAGAGCTACTTCCTGCACCAGCAGGAGACTCCATGACAAATATGATAGACTGTTTAATAAGAGCAGGCTGCGAATATCGAAAGGAATTTAAGAATAGTCTCGGTATGGCAGCTGCAAGAAATGGTTGTTTGACGCATTTTAATAACGCTAACGGCAGAGCTCTTTTCGTTTCGGGCTTGACTGAGATTTTGTGAGAATATTACACTAGAGAACTGTACAATATTGAATACCTCGCTGATTCCATGCCTGAAGTATGGCCTTTCTCGTGACTTTCGGTTTCATGTCTCGGCTGAGAGGTGGCAAGTCTTGCTCCCCAAGAAAATTCCTGTAGCCCCGGAGCAAGATAGGATTGATCCAACTAAAAAAGATCCTGCTCAAGATAACATTCGACTCCTCCGGTGGCTCAGCGTGGTTTAAAGCGCTGATCGGACGTTTGCCACGGCATTCTAATAGCAGGAGTGTCAAATGCACGACACAGCGAACAAGTATCGGACGTGAGAGCTTTGTGGTGGCAGCTATTCCCGAAGGAAGGGTTAGAAGGACAACATCGCACAATATCGATGCAATAAGATATAGCGTAGCTAGATCTGAAGGCTTGAGAGACCGATATTGCTCTACATATAAAAGCAAATTCAGTCCCAGGGAAGCCACCAGAGAAGCTATTAGCGAGGCAATGAGACTCGTCTCATGCTGCACCGGGGAGGCCAAAAACTCCCACAAGTATCCCAATAAAAGGATCGAGAGTAATATTCCAAGAGCCTATAGGTTGTTATTCGTATCGTAATTTAGGCCAGGAATGTGATGCGATATATACTAACAGATTTCAGTGGTGACAGCCAACTTGAAGCAGCTTTGATGCTAGATCTCCGAAGCTCCCAAAGTCTGACAGGTAAATATAGCAGGAATATCGTGGCACAAATTACAGATACAGTACAGAGAACGCGTGTAGGCTCCCAAGCCACACTTTCTGGCGCGAGATTTCTCCAGAGGATGCGGTCAAATTGAGACGCAGTGGTGCCGATGCCATTTCCGGAGAAATGCATCTCTACTTGGCAGAAGCCTACTCAGCTGGACAAACCGATTCCCTAAGCTGCGCTCGATTATCTCTCAAGCGTTGTGAAAATTGATGCTCCAAAACTGAGGACTGCACGTGAGCAGATGGCCTCCTTCGACCAGAGCCTTCGAGGTCGACTCGGCCGTTTGATACCGTGTGCTAGTAAACAAGTGGTTGAACTCAAAGCATCCAACATTATCGTCAATTGAAGGTCATTGGAGTACTTTACGCGGATCTAGTCTGTAATGCATGCTGATTTGATTACATCCCTGCGCATAGATATGAAAATGGTGAATACCCAGATGGGGAACTGTGACCGCGTTCAAGCATCTAGTGTGTTAATAGCGATATGCATCGCAATTAAGGCTGACCGTTTAATGCAAGTCGGATATGTTTCGGAGGTTGCGGCAGAAAGTTGCCCGGAATTTAGGTTGTTGAAGCCCTGTAAGTCCGCTCCAAAGTCACATGGGGTGTGAGGCCCGTGAAGGGATTTGCAGCGTTTTAGCGCTGACCAAGTGCGCTGACCAAGTGCTACAATCCACTCTTTGGCAGGCTCTTTTACAGGCTTCTTTATAGGCTCTATATGCGAATATAGCTATTACGAAAGAAGCCGAGGAAGAATGATGCGTATATTTTGTGACGCAGCGGACACTCACTGTTTCTTGGATCTTTGTTTTCATTGAGAGAACTAGGTCCTTCAGAGAAGAACGGAAACACTATTTTCCCGGCGACTGATTGCCCCCCCCCCTAATGGTTCGGGTAGAAGTTCAAATGTGTCTGCACATTAAAAGTTTGTCCACTCACCTTCCTAAGCCCGAAAATATCCCTACTGAAACATTTAGTGCTCCTTCTCAGCGTTATCTCCATAATCTCAGTCTCATGATATCGCACGGTGAGCGGTTGCGATTTGTGGGAGAACCAGCAGGTGTCCTCATTGACAAGAAGGTTTGGTCTGGTATTTGACCTTTAGCCGGAAACCCTTTTTAAACTAGCAGTCTTCTTCATACGCTTTCACTATCTTCCTGGCGGTATCTACTTGTCATCCAGACTACTCTCCATACTGTTCCATGAAATAAGGCGTTTATACACCAATATGCTTCCACAAGAACCGTTGTTCGTAAGCGAGTTAGTCTGGCAAAATATGACGCTCTGATCAACCAATATTTCCAACAAGGCTGTCATCATAGTTTTACAGCGAGTCAAGCTATGATAAAATATCGAATCTCGGGGAGGATTGAACGTGAAGTTGGATTCGTATAGGAGGTTAGGTTAAGGAAGCTCAATGTTCTATCTCGTTAGATCAATGTTGAAAAAGACGTGTATATTGGTCTTAGATGAGGGTAAAATCAGGTATGCAAAGAGAATAAGGATAGTTAGCTTGTTAATTTGACTGAAAGACTCCATATTAAGTGTCGATCCAGTTTCTGAGACTGTAATTCAAAACAGTATAAGGGACGATTTCGAGAGCACGATAGCCATTGCGGTGGTGCATCGGTTGATTACGGTGGATTTTATTGAGTTGCAGTGATGGGTAAAGGAGCGATGGTAGAAGGTGGGAAGCTAAGGGACTTATTCAAGAACTAGAAGAACAAGTCTAAGTAAATTTGGGTATCATCGGAGTGGAGTCTATCAAGACAATCAAGGCACAGAAAGTTATGTTCCTAGTGTAGATGGTTTTTTCCCCTGGAAATAACTTTGAAGTTCTATCTCTAGCTCAGACGCAAGACTGTCCAATTTGCTTGCAGCTTCAATTCTTCTGTGTCAACTCTCTACAGGAGAGTTTCTTCAGAAAGGCCCACCAACAAGTTCAATGGGTAGCTGAGGTATAGCCAAGGCTCAATCATGAGCGTGGTTAACGTGGTTGATGCCCTACCTAATTTAACAGCACATTAAATAAGCAAATTTTTCTTTTGGGAGCGTTTACTGGACGTGTATATTAATACTATCCAAAAAGCACATCCAAGCGAACCCCAGAATTGCAGGCGATTACTTCAAAAGGATAATAGCATATCGCACAGATCACGCAAGAGAAACTAATCAACCCATATTCAAGCGGCTAAATAGATATAAAAAATTCAACATCCTACTTAACTGGCCGACTTAAATCCAATGGAATGTGTTGGGGTTATCTTGAAGCAAAGAGCGCACAGGAGAGTGTATGATACTTGGAAATAGCAAAGCCCGAGGGTTAAGGAGGTTTTATAAAATGATTACTATGAAGTAGGTTCGAGCTCGCGTTTCTAATATACCACGATGATGGAATTTACTAGATAACACAGGTGGAAAGGCCGTTTGGACCGCTATGTGGTAAGTGGGGATTTTGATTAATTTCTGGGAGTCCCACCAGCACTGACCCCACTGGTGCCTTAGACTCAGAAGCTTTGCAATCAGGTGAGCACACTGAAAGCTGAGCTGCAGAGCGTCTCAAGTAGGCCGCAGCGGCCTCCGGTGTGATTTCGCGCGTCGGCTCTGCGTATATCTCGTAGCCCCCGAAGAACTTCTTGATAGAGGGGAATAGCAAAGGCGGACTGAAGTGCATATGAAGGTAGCTATTTTCTAGCTCAACTTCCGTAGAATCCAGAGGCGCCTGGTGAAGGCCCGAAACTGGATGAGTCAGCCGCAAGTCCTTAGAAGAAATAACGGCTTGTGGACGCAAATACATACTGTAAGGGAAAGTGAGTCCAAAGAGGTTGTCATAACTTCTGGTTATCTGCAGTATGGCTTGAGCAAACTGAAGTTTTTCGATCTTGTTGAGATCAACCAATGCCCGGACATGACGTTTCGGTAACAAGAGAACTTCAAATGGCCAGACAGCCTACCAAGGACAGACTACCAAGAACCCATCATTTTGCCATACAATACGTTCTTCGTTTTCGACCTCAAGTCGAACATAGTCCTCTAGCAAATGTCTTCCATAGTGATCTTTACGATATCTGCTCATTTGTGCAAGTTCCCGCCTCGGCTCATCTGGCATGCTTGAAGTTATCCAAATCTGATAGTGGGGGTGAGCATTAGAGCAGCCTACAATTTCCCCATTATTGTCAAATATTTGCATATACCTGAGATTTGTGGTCCTCGAGGAGTTTCCGTCGTCAAATATTGGGTCATCACTTTCGATGTTTGCTGTACTCATTCTCAGGGGGTTGTTAAGAGAGAGATACCTGGCGTAAAGCCTAGTCCAGACCTCAATGACGCCAAGCACTTCTCGAGGCGTCATATCAGACACCGTATATTGGTGATTGGCTGAATACGTAAGGACATAGCATCGGCCGATCACGGGCTGGGCACGCAATAGGGTTGAGGCAATATCTTGCAAAGAGTCTGCCATGATTAATTCAGGCAAAGGCAGAGTGAGGTTGGCTTGACACACCCTTTTTACACATATTTGCGTCGTATTCTCCCTCGTCCATTCGCACAGTACTGTAATCATTCTCAAAAATAAAAGTATCTGTATAATTGGGGTTACGGTCACCCTTGGCTCGAAGATTGCCAGGGCACAGATAACACTGCGATATCATCAATTGTTTAGGAGCGTCGATATCAGAAGTAATTCTTACCTTGGGATCATATTCTCGTCTATCACCAGACGCCACAGCTTCCTTTTGACCTCTAAATGAATATTTTTTTAAACTAATCTTCAACGCAAAGTCTGGGCTAGCACTTACTGCCGAGGCCGCTTGTTTTTATGCGGAGAAGCAAGCAGTACCCAAGAGCCGTTGAGTGGATTGAACCTTCTATGAGAAATATCGTTGATTTTATTTGGAGCCATGTTCAAAAGAGCCCCCAAAAAGGGGAAACGGAAATAAATATATGTAACTTTTCAACACTTTTAATGCGAAGTTGAAGCGTTTTGCATAATCGCAATATTAAACAGAGTGGAATTTTCTTTGTACTTTGTTGGCATATAAAAAACAAGGCCTCTTGCATATTTTACGACGAGGTCAGCATATTAGGTATGTCAGTAAATATTGGCCGAATACCCAGGCTTACAATTTTGCTTAGATGAGGAGACCCTCTGAGCTAAGACTACTACAGGCAGTGAATCCTCAAAGCTACGAGGGGACGATGCGAATTGGTCAGTTCACAGTTACTTTCTCCCGAAGTTTAACGTATAGGACTTCAGAACTTGATATGCAGTAATCGTGCAGAAATTTAACGTCACTTATCTGGTGCATGCATTATGACAGATTACTCTTCCTAATCGTCGGCTCGCTTAAGGTGGCGCCTCTACGTTTGGGGGAAGCCGACGATTAGTACGTATGCATTCTCACTATTGGCCTACTACGAGTAGCTTTCGCCGAGGATATTATAATTCTTCCCTAGGTCTTTGATGGTGAAACGAGTAGATATCTCTCCCTCGAATCATTCAACGCCACTTAGCTTTACGCTGAGATAGTAACATGATCGACGTACAGTAGTAGCCAGATGCCACGCTCGGGATTGATGGATCGATAGAAAGGCAGGGGTCCGCAGTGGCACTGCCATACCCAAGGTAACAGTGTCAACCGATAAGACACACAGCCGATAATATGCCCTATAAGCATGCTGAATATTACAGCGAGTTATATAGCATGAACAACTAAAATTTATAGGTTATCGGTTGACCCTGGAACACTATTAACCAACGGCAATCCTCATGCGTAGGCAGGAAGATGCATCACATGCTTGCAGCAGCCGTTTCTCTGAGTTCAAAATTAAAGGCAAAACACATAGAATTGCTAATCTTTCTACATATCTAAATATTTTTTAAACTGTAAAGTGAGATGATTATCCTTTCCAAAGCTTTTAAAAAGCTTTGCTCACCGTAGGTAGTTAGTGGACCAGGCCTGGAATTTTACCAATATCCACTGAAAAGCCCTGTAAAATTAGCGAGCTTTACCCCTCAATACGGTGGCCAAAATTTTGGTGTGATATGTACAGTACCTAGGTAGCTTGGAAAGAATGCTATTAATAAAAATTTTATACAAGGCTGTTAGGACTTCGGTCTTTACAGAAACAAGTTGCTTGAGACACTCGCTACGATTATAGGGTCTAAGAACTAGTTGACTGTAGACTCCACAAGCAGAACGGAAGCCACATAATTCCTCAGGAACACCACCAACATAAAACGGATAGCAAGTTGATCCGACTCACGCATATGCGAGTAGATCTCCTCCGAAGTCCAGAATAGGAACAAACTGGTCGCGACAAAAGTCTCTACACTTTCACACCTCACGATAGCTTCTCCTAGATCCAACATCAGGCGGCTTAAAGACTTGAACATTTTCTGCTGGCCTGTGAGTTCCGCCTCGGCATCAGGAACTTGAACTAGGTTACTCGCCAGCGAAGCCACCGCCTCACACATTACCTTCAGGGTCTTTGGATCAACTAGATCATGTGCTGAAAATGAATTTGAGCGGATTTGAGGTGTCCAGGGCCTGAGGCGAGTTGTAATAGCATCCTTCTTCATCTCGCCAATGAGCTTGCGAGCTGGCTTTCGAATCTCCTCGCGGCCGTCTTCGTAGAGGATCATTTGCAACAGCCCGTGCTTGTCGTAAATCATTATGGAAGGAAGCATTTCTGTCAGTTCCTCGAGGCTGCTGAACTCCGTTCCAGATAGGTGAAGGTTACGATTCAATTTGATCATCAAGGGGCTTGGAGCAGCCACAACAGCATCCCGCCATTGAGACAGTCTCTCCCCCTTCAGAGCAAGAGGCTCGAGATCGAGGAGGGTACTCGGATGGGATGGCTGGAATAGCTCTTGAATCTTATCCTCGATGCGCTGGGATTCACTGAAGAGCACATCTAAGAAGTCGTCATGTGAATTTTCGTCTTGATGGCCGACGAAAAATTCAATCAGAGTTTTCTTTCGACCACAGATTGGTGGCAGATCCACGATATGGCCTGGATGCTTGCTGGACAGGTGGTAAGCAGTAATGATGCAGCTCCTCGGATCACCGACCTCGGTACGATAGCGATGGTGAACAAGAGCTCCTGCTGGAAAGAGAATCGCCAGTGGCTGCTCAGGATGCGTCGCCTCAACGACACGAGAGATACCTTGGGTCTCCTTTTGAAATTTGAAGAGCCCATTGATAGCTTCGTGGCTTACAAAAAGACTGTCTCTCTCAGTAGACCAGGGTAGACCGGAGTCATCCACGAGAATGTCACGGTTGCCTTTGTGCGTCCAAGGCAAAAAGGTAAAGTTTTGACCGGAAGGGCCCTTGGCTTTGCCTCGTCTCCAGTTCAACAAGACCTTGTATTCTTCCTTGAAAGGGGTGTTATCAACATGGAACATGTTGTCCTGGGCATTAATTGAGATGGGATCAGTATTTTCCCCTCGAAAGTCCACCATGCGGATCGGCCCTCCCATAAGGTAGGAGATGAGAGCAATGAGGAGCGGGTGACCAAAAGCATCGACATAGCTTCCCCCCTGGAGGAAGTCAAGCTGTTCGGCGAGGTTGACATAGGAATGCATGAAGGTGTTGTTGCCCGATTGTAATAGAACCTTGTCGTATGCTGCTACAAGTTGCTCGAAGATGGAGGGATCGATGAGACCGTCGAATAGAGCGGCACCATCAGATTCAATCATATTGACTGCCTCTAGGAATTTAGCCTCCGTTTCGTCATTCTTCCACCCCTGACGTAAGATGCGGAGCAACTTGACACGAAAATCTATCTGGGCCGCAGTACCAATAAGTTAACGGTGCTGGACAGTATTGAGGTGAAGCCCTGGAACCGCACGATGGCCGTTTGCTCGTTCATGAAGCAAAGACGCCTGGAGCTTAAGAGGAACATCGAGAGTAGGTCTCATAAGTTCTACCTCAGCTAAAGAGCCCATGATGAAGCTGTCTGGAAGATTCCTGTTAAATATGCTAATATAGTGATAGTGAATTTAAACACAATAATTTATTCTCTGAATTGATTATGAACGGTTATCAGGCTTGAATTGAAGTCTTATAGCTCCACTTAAAGCTTCTTCATAACTCCAGAAATTATCATCCTACTGTTCACGGGAATTCGACCCCACAACTAAGTTCTGTACTGTTGTCAGCAAACATGGTAATCAGATTGACAGAGATTAAGGTATAACTACATAATCACAGTTGACCGTAATCTCTCACATTTATCATAATGAATGTGATTAGGTACTCTGGATAATCTTCCTCGAGCTAGCCCATGTAAGAGTGCAGCCAGAATCATCTAAGGTCGCAGTATTCATTAATGTATGCTTATTATGAATTAAACTGATTATCCATAGAAAAAAAAGAAGGATTACGAGTTTCTTCTGTATGCTGACACTTTCTCATGCTAGTCTAAACCGGGGTCTGCTTGAGTCATTGGTGAAGAGCGATTTTCTTCTGTCTTTGCATCAACCAAGAATATCATGTGACTTATCTAGTACTTTTATAATACTGTTTATTAATTTTATTGAATTTTAATTCGACTTATATAAGAGATTTTGATTTTAATTATTAAATAATTTATTTAAAAAAAAACTAATTAACTTTTTAATTAATTTATATAAAAAATTATCACAATTTTTATATTTATTTAAGAGCTAATTTATTGATTTTTATCTACTAATATATATATATATATTTTTTTCCCAAAAAATTTAATTTATAAATAATATTATCATTTTTCAAAGTTAAAACAATTATCTTTATTATTGTACTGAAAATAAAAAATAAAATAAATTGTTAAATTTTTCTTGAATTTTCTTTTTGATTAAAAATTGAAAGGTATATATAATTTAATTTTAGATAATTACAAGCTATAATTTTATATATAATATAGATTTCAATTAATAAAAAGATTTATTTAATTATAATTTTATATATATTATATAAAATTATAAGTTAAATGTATTTATAATTAAAGCAAGATATAAGATTTATTTTTCATAAAAGAAATTTAATTTCCTATTTATATTTCAATGAAGAAATTCGTTTAAATGGATCTACTCCTTTTCAAAGTCATTTGACCTCGCTAAACCAACGCTTCCCCTATTTAACAAAGAGATCCCCGATGCATCGGTCAAGGGTGGCAGTTATGACTGAAGTAGGACATATTTACCCGCCCCTTGAGGCGCGTCCGATGAAGAACACACTCTGCCTTTTTGATGTCGATGGTACCCTGAGTCCGGAGAAACAGGTATGTACGGCATCTTGAAATTAAAGTCTCACCCTGATTCCAGAACGCCTGTTTCACATCTATTCCCACCTCCATCTTCCTTCAAGGGGGCCAGCTAACACCTCTGTCTAGGTTATCTCCCCAGAAATGCAGTCCCTCCTCTGCCAGCTCCGCCACAAATGCGCCATCGGCTATGTTAGTGGCGGAAACCTCTCTAAACAGCAACGGCAGCTCAGCATCCCATCCATTCCAGTGACCTCCCTGTTTGACTTCTGCTTTGCCGAAAACGGCCTGGTAGCCTTTAGAATGGGTGTCCCTCTCTCAGGGACTTCTTTTATCGAATGGATCGGAGAGAAAAGGTATAAGGCATTCCTTAGCTGGGTGCTGAAATATATCGCCAACTTGGATATTCCAATCAAGCGGGGCACCTTTGTTGATTTCCGGAGTGGTCTAGTGAATATTTCACCGATTGGACAAGGGGCTAATTACGCGGAAATGGCCGAGTTCCAACGATATGATAAGATGTATGGGATTAGGAAGAGTATGGTGGAGGCGTTGGAGAGGCAATTTCCGGACTTAGGGATGAAGTACGCTATTGGTGGGCAGGTTTGTTTCGATGCTTTTCCTGCTGGGTGGGACAAGACGTATTGTTTGAGGCATATCGAAGCCGAAAACGAGAGAAGTGGGCTGGTTTATGATGAAATCCATTTCTTTGGGGATAAGATTCAGAAGGGGGAAAACGATCACGAGATTTACGAGGATAAGAGGACAATTGGGCATAAAGTAATGAATCCGAAGGATACAATGAGACAATTAAGGGAATTATTCAATTTATAAAGCACTTAATAATAAAGAAATCAATCGAGTTAGTTTTAATTGCCTATATACGCCTTTTTATATTTGTTTATTTAATTTATTAGAATAAAATGTTAAATTTATAATTTATTTTTATATTTATTAATTACAATAATAGAAAGATAGGAAAATATATTTTAAAAAATAAAAAATCATTTTTGAATTATATTATTATATTTAAGTTATTTTTAACTAAATAAATACTTTCATATTTCAAGATAAGAGTGCTAGCTTGTTAGTCACTTCTATAAAAGTCTTAGCGGCAACTATATAGTCTGATAGTTAATATAAAAATCCCTACAATTCTACTTTAAACCTCTTATCATCAATCAACCTAGGGGCTTTCCAAAATTTTGCACAGCACGGATATTATACACGTTCTTAGGCGCAGCAAGGCTTAATTAGCCAAACAGTATGAATTCTCAATACGAAGTCGATGGACGAAATGCTCTAGAGTGTGATGTCTTAGTGGTTGGATCTGGGCCTATTGGTGCCGTCTACGCCTGGACGCTCGTCGACGCTGATAAAACCATCAAAGTGCTTATGGTAGATATCGGGGAGCAGTAAGCACTCGCTATGCTACAATCAGATTTTGTTTACAATTCTAATAGCGTGTAATAGAGGGACGAGATTGATTGGTGACCACAAGAAGAATAGTGTCGTTGTGCAAAAAGATATCAGTCAATTTTCGAGGTAAGAGGGAGAGAAAACAGTCCTCGCTATCCTTTTAAGCTTATATGTTTTCGCTTCTATGGGACGGTTCAGGTACGTTCCATTTATTGTCTTGAAATAAACTTATGGGCTGGCCTTACTTCTTCCCTAGGGAGGATTGTCTCTGCTGTCAGAACCAGTCAATACAGCAACTGCCTCTCTAGATGCTGTCTCCTTTTCGGCTTGGTAAGTCTTTTCGTCTTGTCAAGCACGATTCCTAATCATCCTAGTCATCCCGAGTTCGTGTTGAGGAACCAAAACGTCAAGCAATCACCCTACAACAATCTGCCAGTTGCCCCTGCAGTTAGGGAAGTTGGAGGTATGGGCTCTTACTGGAGCTGCTCTACACCCGAACAGCACCCCGTGATTGAAAGGCCTGATATTTTCTCCGAGGAAGAGTGGGGAGATTTATACAACAAAGCCAGGGCTCTCTTTCACACCACCGATACAGCGTTCGACCGTCAACAACTTGTCAAAGGCGCTCTCCGTCGAGCGAACAAGAATCGAGAGTTTGTAAGCCTGCCGCTAGCATGCCAGCGAAGTACACATAACCCAGATTACGTGCAATGGACAGCCACAGCCCAAATTCTGGGTGAGCTTGCCGATCCAAAGTACAGCGGTGGAAATTTTGAATTAAAGACTCAGCATTGCTGTACCAGGCTGCTCATAAATACGACTTCAGGACACGTAGTCAGAGCCGAGCTCATGAATTTACTGACAAACGAAATGGTATCAGCCAAGGCGAAGAAGTATGTCATCAGTGCTGGAGCAGTACTTACTGCTGGAATTCTTTTTAATTCACAAATCCGACCAGACACGGGATATCCAGCTTTGGTGCGGCCTTATCAAACTTTTTAAATCATGCTACTAAGAACTGACAGGGACGATATATGACCGAGCAAACCATGGCAGTCTGCCAGGTCGTAATCAGAAACAGCCTGATAGAGAAAGTGTGGGATGATCCACGCTCCAAAGAGCACTTCAGGAAGTTCCCTCAGGACCCTTTGCGCATCCCTTTCGACGATCCTGACCCCCAGGTACAGTGTTTCCAGCGTTTTAATAGTAAAAATTCTTCGATAGAGTACTAACATGCGTCCCAGATCACCACCCCACTTTCTAAAGAGCATCCGTGGCACACACAGGTCCAACGCGATCCATCCCATTATAACACCATTCCCACTTCAATTGACCCGCGGCGCATCATTGACCTACGATTCTTTGGGTACGTCAAGCCGGTCTATAGCAATTATGTTGAGTTCTCATCCGAGATCACCGACCCTTTTGGCATGCCTCAAGTAAGACCACCACTTTTGTTCCCTTGCTGTGTAATTTTAACACCCTCTTTCAAGCCAACATTCCACTACCGTATCGGGAAGGAAGATGCTGAACGCGCGCAAGCCATGATGAAAGAGTGAGTGTCTTCTTTATTTTCGTTGCCCGTCTTGCAAAGGAAAACCGACTGAATTCTTTTGTTTTGCAGCATGGTAGACCTTGCCTTTGATCTAGGAGACTTTCTTCCCGGTGGCGAGCCCAAATATCTCGCTCCAGGCGCCGCGCTGCATATTTGCGGAACGACCCGTGCGGGGAAGGAGGATGACGGACACTCTGTCGTTGATAAACACTCCAAGGTTTGGCGGCTGGAAAATTTGTTCATTGGAGGTTGCGGTGTGATTCCAACCCAAAATGCATGCAACCCAACTCTGACTGCGGCGTGCTTTGCCATTGTCAGCGCGAGAAAGATTGTTGAGGAGATACATTTACTTAAACGTCAACAGAGGAACCAATCAAAGATGTAGACTGAGGGCCGAGGGCCACAGGCGAGCAAGTCACGAAATCCAGGAGAACTATGTTTACGAGAAGACACATATAGAGTGCGAAATATTAGAGAAGATTATTCTACTATTTTGAGGCGGTCAGCGAATGCCGTCTGGCACATGACAATCTGCACGAGGACACCTAGGTATAGAATACCATCAGTGAGGTAGGCAAGCTTATCAGTATGACTATAATGATACCTGCACGAGAAATTTCAATAATAAATTAATAATGTTTTATAATTCAAATTATTGATTATCTAAAATAAAAATAAAGACGTTGATATAAGAAATCATACACCCAAATGTAATATAATTTAAACTCTTTTATAGATTATTTTAGCAAGTTTTGATAATAATCATCTGACCAAGCAGATAGGATAGGTAATTGCGAAGAAATGAATGCCAGCATATTAGGTATTCAGGCTTCAGTTCAGTCTGCAAATACTTTTCTCCTAGGCTCCAAGTGACCATGAACATCCCAAGTAGGTATCTTAGGCTTGGTCAAATGGGCTTCGCACCCCTGGAAGTGGGATAATCTGCAACAAGTGGCCGAGTCTCAGCAGGAGAGCACGGAGGACAAGTTTCGGGCGACATCTAATAAAGGGTTTGGCTAATAAGTTGAAGTTGTGATGTTCAAATTGGTTTTCAAGGCATCGGCCGTTTTAGTAGAGCTCAATCCCTTCTGAAAAACACAATTTGCATGGTATCCTTAGAGAATCAAGGGGCTCTGGTCAGTTTGTGGGCTCACAGAGCCTGGACTGCGCCCATGGTGCATATGAGTAGACTTGAGCGTAGGGGAGGATGGACTACTAGTACTTTTGAGCATACCGCGATACCATTCTCGCAGACATTGTGGGACATTTGATACAGAGATGCTCGAATATATCTAATTCTAGTCGTTGAATACCTTGTACTTATTAGCTTGTAGATAACATATTATCGACAAAAGACGACAAAGGAGAAGTGGATCGATCTCATTGTCCGATAATGGTAAGGTACTAGTGACAATATCTTAAGTCTCGGCACATTACTAGGTACTACTAGCATTCAGCCTCCACCAGCGACTCCTAGCCCCTGACTCCCAGAATAGCTCACCAATTAGAGATAACGTGTTACCAATCTATTGGAATGAGGTGGAGGATCAGCCAACCAAATTTGGAAACGACCTTGGTTATAGCACCCGCGTCGTAATGAGACAGGGCTGTGGACAGGGCTGTGAAAAGGAACTCAACGGTTCATGAGGAGGGAGTGACATGATGAAACACGCAACCGCGCAGAAAGCGGCGACAAGAATCTGCCAAATTCCGATGGCGCTGAATACTTAAAAAAAAAGTCACGCCGCAACAAAACACTCTTCATACAAATCCCAAATCCCAAATCCCAAATCCCAAATCCCAATTTTCGCTTTGATATTTGCATTCTTTCAATTATCACGTTAGTTGACCATCATTAAGATGGCTAGATCAGGCTTCGCCTTTCTGATAGCGGGTATGTTGATCGCTGCACCGAGTGGAGTCCGGGGAAGATCTAGTCAGGAACGTGTGAAACTGACATTGTGCCAGCGCTCCTCTTCACGACCTCACTCGCGATTAACACATCACCAGCATCTGGCTTCGTAGCGAATGACAATAGCGTAACGTTTGCGCTCAACATTCCACAAGCCGACGACAACAATGACCTGTATTTTACCCTTTCGGGTCCAAGCAGCTCCTCATGGATTGTCAGCAACTTTGCATCCCTTTCAGACGATGAACACTGACAAGATGATAGGCCGTGGGAATGGGCAACAATAGGATGGATGATACCTTGATGTTCATGGTCTACGCCGACTCGACAGGCAAGAACATAACCCTCAGCCCTCGACTTTCCTACGGACATGTCGAACCTTCCTACTCGGACAACATCCAAGTCCAAGTCCAGCCCGGAAGTGGCATCGCGAACAATATCATGACCGCCAATGTGTTGTGCAGCGGTTGCCGGTCCTGGAAGGGGGGCTCGATCAACGAGACTATGACAAACGCACAATTCATCTTCGCGAGTGGACCAGATGGATCCCTCAATTCGAATTCTTTGAATGCGAATCTTAAGAGGCATGCATCATATGGTTCTTTCACAATGGATTTGACGAAAGCTTTCGGAGCGAAGGGTGTCCCAAATGCAATAACGGCTGACACGAGTGGAACGAATCAAGAAACCGATGAATCGGACCACGACTTCTCACCTGCCCTGCACGCTTGTGTTATGATACTTGCTTTCGTGGGCCTCATGCCTGTGGGAATCTTGATTCTGAGGGTCATGAACAGTCCAAGATGGCATGGCTTCAACCAAGCTTTCTCTGCTGTCGTTGCTATCATCGGGGCACTTCTAGGAGTTTACATTTCCACAATGTACAATCGGGTAAGAGTCTTCCACCATTTTGAGGAATTTGACTAATTCTCTCGAAGTCCAAAGGGTTCAATTCTGTTCATCAGATATTCGGTATCTTAATTATAGTAGCAATGATAGCTCAATTCGTTCTGGGCTTCCTACATCATAGAATATATAAGAGGACGCTTGCAACGACCAAGCTTGCTCCAGTTCATGTCTGGCTGGGACGAGTACTTATACCTTGTGGTATTGTTGATGGATTTCTGTGAGTAGAAAGAACACAATGTTCTCGCCTTTCAACTAACACTCTTTCAGTGGTTTCCCTCTCGCCCTCAATTCAAAATACAACTGGGCACTTCTCGCCCTCGTCCTGCTAGTCGTAATCATCGTCTGCCCCTTCATATTCTGGCGCTACAAACGCAACGTTCAAAAACAGAGGACGGCAGAAGGAATGGATTCCGATATATCAGGAGGCTACCAATCACAACCTTGGACTGCGGCGCCATCAAGGAGTGATATCAATCTAACCCAGATGAATTATCCACCACCTTACCAGAACCAGACTTTGCATCCGGAACAAGATAGACAGTTTGTTTGAGGGAAATGTTTGTGTTTACACAGTTAGAAGCTAGATGAGCGGTACTGTACCGTGTAAGACGATTTCACGAAGGCGTTTGGAGACACGGATATGGCAGGGGCTTGTACACTATTATGAAAGACTGATTTAAATTTACCTACTAAAATACCCTATACCTGATATTGCAAAATCTCTAATTTTCCATTCTCCTCACCACTCTTCAACATCTTCTCCAGAATCTCCAAATCAGCAAGAGCCTCCTCCGGAGATTGCTTCGGATTTGGTCTCCCGTCCGCAATACTCTGAGCCCAAGCTGCAAGCTCCTGCTCCACCCCACTTCCCTCATTCTCGAACTCCGTAATCGAGAAATTCCCTTCCTTTTCCTCTCCCTGCCTAACAGTAACCTTACTCCCCTCAACCGTCACACTGCCTCTCTCGCACGCAACCGTGTATTCCCCGCCCGACAAGGTAGTACCAAACGATACAGAAAACGTACCAGAAATCCCAGATCTAGTCTTCCAAATCGCATTCACCGTATCCACAGGCGGGAGATGTCCTTGCAGCAGCGACGTGAAAGCTGATAATGAGACCGGTTTCGCATCTTCACCTAAGAGCAGCCGTGTACCGGCTACAAAATGAACGCCGCCATCCAGTACGAAACCACCCTGGTAATCTGGTTTCTTACGCCATGCCGTCTCTATTTTTTTCATTAGGTCTTAATGGTGAGGGGGATGTGAGGTACTAACCAAAATACTTATCCCCCACCTTCACATTTCCAAACATCTTAACCCTAAACCCCAGTACCCTCCCAAGTTTCCCAATTTCCTGCCGAGCAAACTCGAAAGATTCGAGGAAACGAAAGTTTTCCGCAACGCCCCAAGTCGCGTTTCCTAACACTTTGTCACTCTTAGAAAACGCTATCAGCTTCTCCGCAGCCTTAATATCCCCAGCAATAGGTTTTTCTGAAAGAACATGTTTGCCTGCTGCGAGCGCAGCTTCGATATATTCCGGTTGCGAGAGGATGGGAAGGGCGAGGATGACGGCGTGGATGTCGGGGCGCAGGAGGAGATCGTGGTAGGTTTTGCCCGAACCGGAGTCGGAGGAGTAAAGGTTGATATTGGCGCTGGGAGGGAGGGGGAGGGCTTGTGCGGACTTGAGAGTGCGAGAGTAGATGGCCTTGAGGGTTAGATTTTGGGTTGCGAAGACTGCGGGCTTGGTGGGGTTAGTGAGGGGTTGATTTGAGGGTGAGTGAGGGGAGGTACAAGATGTTCTTCTGCGACGAATATGCCGCTGCCAATTATTGCGACACCGATTGACATTGTATAGGTCTCCTTTGGTGAGTTTGGAACTTTGAGGTCATAGAATTTGAGCTTCCGCGCGTGCTATGTATGGAACAATCATGATGAAGGGTGGGATGAGATCTCGATAACAAGATGATTGGACTGTCGAAATGTGCGATTACCGTCAGCCAGCATTGACTGACGAAATGGCAAATAGATCGTATGACTGGGTTTAATTAATTCCATCATCGTGAATATTTGGTGGAGAAAATGCGTTTGGGACGAATGGGAGGATGTTGAAGTTGGAAAGTTGGAAAGTTCGGCGGAGACTCGTCCGCTCCATTTTCCGTTAGCATACTTACAAGTATACCTACTTGTATCCGCTAGTATCCGCCCCCTTCCTCAAATTCGACGACCTGATAACCAATATATTTTACTTTATTAGACTCCGAGACTTACAGTGGTATCTCTCATATAAGCCTCCCGTCTACGAAGTCAATAGATTCCCGAATCCCATATTCTGTCCCTCACTCTCTATACTTCTGCTCCCGGCATTCACACGAAATACTAGGCTGGAGGTTCTAGAATGGTTACCATAGTGGCTCGAAGATTGGAAGGTGAAGCACAACATTGATTTCCCACGCCCTAACTCCTTCGCCTAGGGCTACGATCTAAATCCCAACGCCCTGGAGGGTTTGAGGCAGCAGGAACTTATACTTGAAAACGGCGTTGGAAATTATGGTGACTAGATGTGCTGTCTGGCCGTGACCACCTTTCGTTGGACCAACCCTGCCGTGGTTGATCAGAACCACTTTGTGAATAATAATCAGGCCACAGTTCTCCTGGCATGCAATGCAAGTGGCTTGCAGAAAGCTCCCATCTGGGCTCTCGGTAAGGAGCCGGCGGTATTTCGAGCAAAAGCTTCTGCAGGATGGTGGCTGTGGAAAGAGCATCGAAGATCAGATTGTAGAGCAATATACATATAACAACAATGAAATCGATATCTCGCAATCCAATGTCAATGAAGACAATGCGATGTACTTTATAGAGAATCTCCAAGCTTACGATACGAACAGAACCGTTCATTTTCATACCGAATGTTGCAAGATGCAGGCAGATGAACCAAGTCTCACCATATGCGCTAGCTGCAAGACAGTGTATCAAGACGAGATTGAGAAGGATAGCCAAATAAAATTCAATAATGAGGACGTTAGTGGAGCTAAAGAGGTGCACTTACCTCCTCATCCATCGGCTCAACTCACCGCTTCTTTACTTAATAAGATTGATTTTCCATTCCTTGTGTCCGCCGCGAGATACTACCCCGAACGTTATGATGGTTGGGATACGGATGAGCTTTTAGACCGATTATGTTATGGATGCGGTGCGCGCAATACATGGCAATGCACATATGGTATGTATAGAGAACGCAGTACTTTCCCAAAAGTACCAAGCATCGATCAGAACAGAGAGAAAACAGCAAACTCATTGAGGAGATTAACGCATTGAATTTGAAGTGGAAGCGAGGTAAGCTGTGAAGTCGGCTGCATATACATTTATTAGCCTGTCATCTGAGCTGTTATAGGTAACTTTGCTTCCACCAGCAGAACTCTCATGCCCATCTGTGGCGTGTCAATGATAGTCACCCGCGATTCTTTCGAAATTACCAAGATGTTTTTGCAGCTTGTATGAACGATGACCAGTCTTGTGACAGCATTATGGAAAGCGAGCAGTTTTTTGTTTTGTTTTTTTACTTTGTTGGACAGCTCTAGACGCAGTAGAAATTGCCTTCGATTTCTACTGACATTCTTGATCAGAAATCGTGTATCGATTCTATCTTTACTTTAGAAGTATGGTATCATTCTCTTTCTTACATTTAACAATGTCCTTTAATGTCCTTATCTTCTCTCTTGACTGGATGGGATTGAAAACTAGATCTTGGAAGTAGTTTATGGTCAAAATCTGGACATCGTTTTGATAATTGTCCTCTTGTCACTTGCTTTCCCTTCTATTCCGTAGCTTTGCGGTGAGACATCTCTTTAAAGTCCAGATTTCCGATTAGGATTGTTCCGGGAGCTCTCATCTACTATAAGATTATTGCTCCAAACGATTCTTTTTACCGAGTTGAAAGAGGATGAGAAGTTTCACTATGCTCTTATCTCTCCCTGCGTCGCTTCCTCATGTTCTTCTACTCTCTTGGCACTAATGTTATATTGAGCCGTGTCTCATTGTTGCATATGCTTCTCTGTACGGAGAACTCGATCTTATTTTGATATAGATCATAGACTGGATCTACCATTGCTACTTGTACACGTTGTCTTATTCATTCCTATTCATATTCAGATGCTGAAATTATGTTGCATAAAGTCTGCATTTTAATTTCCAATGAAATTCCAAGGAAACTAGTATACGCCAAGTTTATGCGACTTGTTTAGATGTAGGGGCATCTTCCGGCTTTCTAGCAGATGCAAGACGCGGTCCTCTGCTGTATGTTAGATGGCGTAGGACAAGGGCCTAGGATATGCCTCGGTCGAATTCGAATCGAACCTAAACAGCTTCGAGTTCGAATTGGCTTCATATAAGATTCAACTTCGATTCGAAGTTCTTCCCCAACCGGGCAAGCGGTAGCCAGCCAATTGGGCCGGAAATGTCTGAGTGGTGGGCTCAACGTAGTAAGAAAAATATTGTTAAACAGAGATTATCGAATGAAACTGCAACGATTACCTTGATCTTAACAAATCATAAGTCAACTCTGGAAATTTGTCGAACCTTCGAATTTAAAGAAGCCCATATAGGGTTCGAGTTCGATTCAGAGAAATCAGGCAGCTGAGCCGTAGGCCATAGAGCTTGCAGGAAGCCATACACAATGGTAGTCAAATAAGAAGCAGATCAAAGCCGGTCCATGGAGCTAAGGGGAAGAAATGCCTTAGTCATACAGAAGTTTTCGAAAGGCTTCCTTAAGCATGAATATATATATATACAGGCCTAGGTTCTTTCCGATGATCTTCATACTCCCCATACACTTCAATTTAGAAAGCACCACAACAACCTACATCTCCTCTCAGCTCGGATCTCTCCCGCAATGTCGACATTCATCGAGCCGTCGTTACAGCTCACGAACTTTGACCGGTTATTGAAACCACAACTCGCAGAAAGTTTGAAAGATCGTGGGTTTGTGGGCGTCACTGGCACGGCCTGGGTCTTGAGAACGTACCTTACTTTATTCGAACTCCGTCAATTGACACCATCCACGGAGATTGATCAGCATATACAAGATCGCATCGACTTTACCGCAGATCTCTGGAAGATGGACAAGGCATCTCTACAAAAGACTGCAAAGCAGTACGAAGCAGTCTGTTCAAAGAGCGATTTTAAGTATGTGATCATTCAAAAAATCGTCACCAAGACAGCCCTACGACCAACCAGTGGACACCTTCAAGTAGAAGGTACCCCCAGCGACAATCCGAATACTGCATCAACCACCACTATCAGACCTCGCGCTGCCCCCTCCTCTACGACTACGTACAATAAACTAGCAACCTCGCCCACATTCTCTACAACCCATACCCCTCGGCGCCATGCACACAATACTAGAACTCAAGTACCTGCTCAATCCTCAATACGTTCGGTCGTGTCCCCTTCCCCTTCCGTACCTGGCACAGCAAAGGTCGCTGCTGGTCAGTTTGGCAAAGTAGCCCCCTTGAAAAAAAGATTCAGCCAATCTCAGAGTCAGACTGAAGAATTGGGGATGGATAATAACACGATCGGTGGAGGCCATGATGCAACTTCTGGACGATTTGGTGGAAGTAAGATCGTTGGTGGAGGCCAAGGAGCTATGTTTGAAGGAGTAACTCAAGAAAGTCGGAAGTATCATTTCTGCTGGGAAAGATATTGATTAGTTGATGCTCGGGATTCCACCACTTTTCTTCTAGCCTCAGGTGGCCAACTCATATTGATAGCACGTTGGAAACATATTTCGAATTAGAATTATTATCGTCAATTTTGTTCCTCTGTTTGGATTGCTTGTGATTGTCAATGCCGATGCTTGCAGGATTCGATTAATCTGTCTTTCGGCACTGGGCCGTTCTTGACTCCTGATATCCGATGGATTACCTTGAAGGGTACTTTGCACTTCCCCAACCCAACGATGAAGACTTGAATAAAGTTACCAATTGGTGGACTTATAATGTCGATCCCAGCATTACCAAGGATAATCTCGCCGCCGAACTTTCATCACTCAATTCGGAAACATTTTCGATGAAAGTTCCAGCAATTGAAGCTCTATTCAAATATGAGTAAGTGAAAATACACTCTCTAGTTTCCCTAGCAGCAACTGGGCAATTCATCGTTTCGTGACAGAGCCCGCCCGTGGTACTACAATCAACACAGCACACGCTCCTCCCATCAACACTGCTAAGAAGACTACGACCGGTGGAAAGGGTGTTGCTATTGGGGACGATTCCGCCTCTAGTTCAAGTTTAGGAACCGGTAGCGGCTCGTCAACGACTGGTATCATGGACGACAATGGCGAATCCTCCAACAGCAATGGTGAAGGAGGGAGTAAGGATGTCAATATCAGAGCTGTTGTTTCGCGCCAATCTTTACCTTCCTTTGCGTGCACGCTAAGCCACAATACTACCTAGTACACATGATTCCTTATCGCTCTGTTTATCCTCGCTTTACCTTAACCTTACCTATTCTCACCAACCTTTTTATATGTATTCCACTACCTTATCTCTGCTCACCTCTCTTGCCTAGGATATAGTCATTCCCGTTTACGTTATAGTCGAGAGCGTTAACTTTTAGCAAGAAGAATTCAGGGAAGCCAAAACGAGCTTTGAAGGGCTGTAATAGGCTCCTGGTATCAGAATAGGCCTTTGGACTTACTATTCTGGTATTGTATATCAATATTAATACAGAGATAGAGTCCGGATCCTGCCTTGTAATGAATTTCTGATTCTATTTTCTGCCACGATTCTCTTTTTTAAGTTCTCTGCCCTCTTTTTTTGCCCGATATCTTTGCTGTTTATTTTAACTATTTCTATTTTGCCTTTAATGATCTACTTTTTGTTATTGGAATTTTGATCTACCAAGCTAGTGATGTGAAGAACTTTTTATATTTGGTCTATGGTAGACTCTTCTATTTTATTGTGAAAGTTTTAGAATCTTTTGTTCGGAGTTGCGAGAAGTTACTGTTCTAAAACAGACAAGAAAAATATAGTAAGAGAGAAGATGAAGACGATGCGAGAGGAAGGGTTTGATGATGATATGACTGGTATTGATGATTGTTCTGTTCTCCGAGAGATCCTGCTATATACAGGTGGATTGTATAACAAATAGATGGAGGTATTTCAGAGTTGTTGCTCTAACCTATCTAGCTGCAATGGGTGCAGCCAAGAGTGACGAGTTGAATATTTGTCGAACCGACCTTTTGGTGGAAATTTTCAGCTAACATAACATACAGATTCAACCGTTGTCTTTTATTTCCAACTGGTCGAGACGGGTGCAGAGAGGGGGGCGGCTGGGGCGGTTGGACTTCGGTTAGAGGGATAGTGGTGGAAAGCTCACAGTCGCTACAGTGTTCATCTCAGAAGATAGTGATATTCAACATACTATCAAATAAATGGTTCCATGGTCTTAACCCCTTTCTTTTGAATATGTTCAGAGTTAATTCCAACACGATTCTCCCATTTCGGAAGCATCCCCTATAAAACAACCTAAAGGAGTCGGTCAGGATTACCATGGCAGCGATAGCTTTATAGAGACCATTACCGTCCAGATCTAGATTTTCACGTGCACGTGCTAATGATCATCTACGTAAAACGTGATGATGAGTATCTGCACGTTCGACTGCATTGCACGGTCGAGGTCGCATATGTCATTTATCTCTAGGTGCTGCTGCGACTGCTCTTGCTGCCCTGGCGTTGCGCTGATAGCCGCCAGTCGTCCTCGCCAGCAAACTTGTTGTACAAGGGCTGTATCCGTTCTTGGTTCCGTCGCTTCGACATGGTTTCTAGCCCCAAGTCCCCCCACCCCCTCCCCGTCCCTGCCTCTTCTGCGCACTAAGCCTCCAATCATCCTCCGCAGCAAACTTGTTATAAAGCGGCTGTATCCTCTCCGCCTTCTTCCTCTTGCTCAACTTATCCGTCGGCGCTACCTTGAAGAAGGTTGGCGCCGCCTCAACGAGCCACTTTGGTTCGATGCTCGTGGTGCAGCGCATGTACTCGCGCGCTGTGAGCACAACTTCGTGATAAATCACCCATTCTGCCTGCTTACCAAACAGCGCGGAACTCGGATGAAGATACACTGGTGTGCCTTCGATGAGAGTTTTGTACCCTTCTTGTGGGTCTTTGCGTGCGGAGTTCCGGAAGAAGCCAGAGCAGAGCGCTTGTCGGACTTTCTGTGTGTTGCGCCCGCAGGAGACGATCGGGTGTTTATACCGCTCCATAATCTTCACAAGCTGATCCCTCACATCCTTCGCTCTGCGCATGCTTCGCGCTTGAATGAAATTCTCAAAGCACCAAGGGTTGGCGTATTTATTCTGTTTCCAGGAGTTGTAGACGTTGAGCAGCGTAAGGTGGTCGCCGTGCGGGTCGTGGAACTTGGCTTTCTTCTGATCGGCCTGCGTTTGCTTTTCCTTAGGCCGGTAGAAGACGGTTGGCATGGAGAGCATGGCGACGATGCTGAGAATCTCGTCCGAGCAGCCGATATCCACGGCTGCGATGAGGACTTTAGCGAGGGAGGGGTTCATAGGGAAATCAGCCATTTTGCGGCCGAGGCGGGTGAGGAGACCTTCGTCGTCTAGAGCGGATAAGGCGTAGAGTTCTTCGAGGGCTGTTAACATTGTATTTGTGGGCGGAGGGTCCATGAAGTCGAAGTGTAGCAGGTCGTTGATTCCCATAGCTTTGAGCATCAAAATGGTGTGTGACAGATTCTGTCTTTGAATTTCGGGAATAGAGGTAGGCAGCATTTCAGATTGGAACGCAGCTTCAGTGTAAAGACGGAAACATTTTCCAGGGCCAGTTCTTCCTGCACGACCAGCTCGTTGCTTTGCTTGAGCTTGAGAAATGGGCGTCACAACGAGAGAGTCCATTCCAAGTTTGGGATCATACGCATTTTGTTTGACGAAACCAGGATCGATAACATAGTAAATATGGTCAATCGTAATCGATGTCTCTGCAATGTTGGTGGCAATGACGACTTTTCTGCTTCCAGGTGGTGCTGGATCGAAAATCTTGCTCTGCATCTCACTGGGTAATGCTGAGTACACCGGGAGAATGATGAGCTCAGGAACACTAGGTCCAAGCGCTTTCATGCGCTCGAACAAGATCTCACAGCTAGTATCGATTTCCTCTTGGCCAGTCAAAAAGAGAAGGATGTCTCCAGGGGGTTCCGTGAGATGGATCTGCATCACCGTGACTAGAGCTGCATCCAGATAATCAGACTCTGGTTCACGAGAGTACATGATCTCGACCGGGAAAGTTCTTCCGGGAATGGAAAAGATAGGACATTCATTAAAATACGCCGAGAATTTGTCGGCATCAAGAGTTGCGGACGTGACGATGACCTTCAGGTCCGGTCGACGCTTCAGGGTCTTCTTCAGTAGTGCGAATAGGACATCGGTCGAAATCGTACGCTCATGTGCCTCGTCCAACATGATCACGGAATATCTCTTCAGCTCTGGATCTACGAGAACCTCTCGTTCCAACATGCCATCAGTCATGTATTTAATCTTGGTCGAGGCACTGGTACAGTCTTCGAATCGAATGGCGTATCCAACCTCCTGGCCTAGCTGACAACCGACCTCTTCTGCAACACGTTTTGCTACCGACATAGCAGCAACACGACGCGGTTGGGTACAACCGATCATGCCGTCATTAGCAAAACCTGCTTCAGCCAGATATTGAGTCAATTGTGTTGTCTTTCCCGAGCCAGTGTCTCCAACTACAATCAGTAGTTGATTGGCGTGTACAGCCTTGATCAGTTCCGATCTGAATCTGTAGACTGGCAGTGATTCTCGTTGTTGCTTGATCGTCATGTCTGTTCTTCGTCCGAAAGATTGTTCCTTATTTTGTGTCGCTTGCTTCCATTCAGGCACAGCTTCAGTTGCTGTTAGGGGCTTGGCACTGCGTAGATCACTGGCGAACTTTCTCTCATCCGGTGCAGCCATGGGATCATTCCACTGCGCCGATAAGTCAACCTTCGAACTTTCTTCTGCGGCTTTATCCTGCGCCTCTTGTTGCCTTAATTCTCGTCGATCCTTCGCAAGAGTAGTCCCGGCCATAGCAGCTCGATTCATAGAGCCATCTGGAGCCTTGACCACTCGGATAGGAGAGAGTTCAAGAGACTGTTTAGTCTGTCCGGCCAAAAATGGCGGCTCTTCTTCTCGCAGCTCAATATCAACATCTTCCTCCAACTCCATTTCTCCCTCGCCATTTAATGTGGCGTTATAATCTTCATCGAGATCTGGATAATCCGAAGCCTTCACAACCCCAGAAGCAATAAGTTGCCGGATTTCCCATCGCTCTGGAGAAGTCATTCTTTTCTTTACCTTCCGAGAGTTGTTTGTCATGTCTCCTTCAAAGACCAACACTTTATCGTCTATCAGGCCATACTCGTTCTTGGTCCCGCCTAACCTCTCCATATTTGCTCCTGACTGTATTTGTGGAGCCATGTCTCTGCCGGTTTCCTGATCAACATCTTTCATGGAAAGCCCAATCCTGGAACCTTCAATCTTGACGACCTTGATCTTCACTTGCTGGCCCCTTGATACAAAATCTGAGGGGTGGTTCACACGCTGACCCTCGACCAAGGCTGACACATGCACTAGACCATCTACCTTCCCTTTGACCCCATGTATATTCACAAATGCTCCAAAATCTTTCACTCCCGTGACATGACCATCGTAAACTTTGAAAAGAATAGGCTCGTCGTCAATCTCGGGCGTAGGGGACTGTTTAAACCGCTCGTCTTCATCTCGTCTTCGTCTACTGCTTTTGTGACCGTTTCTAGGACGCCGACAATCATCCTCGTCCTCGTAGCCATTCTTCCTTCGTCTTCTATCCTCCACAGACCGTGACCGTGACCTATATTTCTCCTTTCGGCTTCGACCTCTATCATAATCCTCGTCAGGGCTTCGACTTCGTTTTCGACTGGTCCGCGCAGGTTTGTCTGCTCTTGCCTTGCCCTCAAGTCCTTCTAACAGCGCAAGAGTATCATCTATGGCATCCGTCCCGCCATTTACCCCTCCATCTTCCTTTGCATCCACATAGTCCTGCCACGGGAACTCCTTGTCTGGCAGTGCAAGGCCCTTGAAAACCTTAGACTTCTCCTCCACCCTGCGCGATCCATTCTCCGCCTCGCCATTTGTGGGTTTCCCCTTCTTGTACTTCGGGTGCATAGTCTTGACTAAGCGGTCAATACTCTCGATCAAGCTCTGAGGGAACTCGGCGCCCATCGCCTCCAGCTTCTTCTGGAACTGGTCCAGTGACTTGCATTCTGCATGCTGGGCGATGACGAACTCGGCGAGGGTTTTGTCACTGATGCTGAGATGGTTCTGCAACTCCGAGGCCACTTTCGAAACCAGAGAGAGCAGTTCAAGGGATTCGAGGTCGTCCATGGCTGGGCTGTTGCGGATGATTCTGTCGCAACTTTTTTTTTGAAGATGTTGTCTCAAGCCTTGCTATTATTTTTGCGCTAAGCCTAATTCAGTCGACGCCCTTTGCCATTAAATAAAATTCTATTAAATAAATTCTATAAAATAAATATGATATTTCTAATGTATAATAGTTTTGGCACTATGAGTTCCAGTACAAAAAAAAACCTTGATCTATATATTATATAGGTATTCTTTCAGTCCTCCGCTAAAGTCTTGGTGCTTGTTTAGCTTTGAGAAGCAGCAACCTCACATGCTTTCAAGATCCGACAGCTTTCTTCCCACATTGAGATTTCAACACGGATAGCAGATCTCACAATCATCGAGACTAGAGAACTTACTACTATCATTCTAATCCTTGCCACATACCTTTGTTCAGAGATGACCTTCATAATAGGGACTGGATCGAGTAATTGATAGAGAATGAAGAAAGGTCTGACGATCTAGACTGATTTAGTAGAGCTCATATAGAGGAAATCACAGCTTCTTGCTCGACTCTCTCCCCCTCACCATGCAGACCTTGTCGAAAGTCCTGGTGGAACCAGATATTCTGCTCAATAACACGTGATGGCAATAAAGCACTCGAAACCAGGATTCTGCTTTGGCTGTCGATGAAAAGGGAAGTTGAGAGTGGATCATTGCTCTGTTCATGTCCACCATCTCGACGACCCCGCCTGTGGCACACGTATTTCCTTGTGATACCACCTTCTTGTATAGCCCTATACTACCAGGTACCAGGAATGGGCCCGACCCCGTTTAACAAGGTTCAACGAATCAGGGTCCAGAAAATGGATTGACAGCATGTACCGGACGGGGTATCGTTTTGAATCACGATTAGATTCATGCAGGCCCGACGCACATCATCTTGGTCATTTGGTATCTTGCGACTCCTATTCGAGGTCACTTCCGGCGCTTGTCTACTACAGTAGTATTGTCTACCTACTCCAGATGCCAATCATCGCTCGCTCTTCCTGCACGCCACAGCCACGTCGAGGTCAACCTCGAAGTGTTTCACCAAACGCTTTACTTGAAAAAAGGCGAATCTTATCATATTTTGAGGGTATGGCTGGGTTCTTGTGCTTCTGTAGGATTTTAGGTTCATCCTGCGAGGCGGTCTTGCCGTGGGTGAATCTGCTCGGTCCTTTGAGCTAATCAGGAAGCTCGCCTCGGAATAAGGGGCTGCAAAAAGCTCATGGGCCAGGGCCATGGGCAAGCATAAAAGTAGGTGATTTCCCTCTTTGAAATGTCATCCCTCTCTGTCCCGTTCACTATTAGCTACCATCAAGCGGAAGTTGGAATGCACTTTCTCGGTATTTTTCTCACCTTCTTCCTCATGGGTTCCAGTGCCTCAACCCCCGTCGCTTGCAAGTAAGTCCTCGAGATACCTAAAAACGCTTCCATGCTGATATGTGAGCGTCTCAAAGTGGCAATACTGCCCTTTGTTCCCGCCAGTATTCCAATGTGTCACTAATCGGCACCCATGACTCGGCATTCGTGGGCGTCCTCCCAACCGATAATCAAGAGGTTTCGGTATCGGATCAACTCGATGCTGGAATTCGCTTTCTTCAAGCTCAAACGCACGAATTGTCAGGGACCTTGTACTTGTGCCATACAAGCTGTGACGAGCTAAATGCTGGACCCCTGACCGATTACTTGACGACTATCAAAACATGGATGGATGCAAATGCCGATCAAGTCATCACGCTCCTTTTAACAAACGGGGACCGAGTTGACGTGAGCAATTTTGGCACCGCAATGTCTAGTACAGGGCTTGATAGTTATGCATATACTCCGCCTAATCAGCTTTCTATATCAGAATGGCCGACTCTGCAGGAACTCATCGATGGGGGAGACCGGTTGGTTATGTTTCTCGGTCAGGAATATGAGCTCCGCACCACGAACCAAGTACTTACTATATGCTAGACTACCTCGCGGATACGAGCGTAGTTCCTTATATTCTTGATGAATTCAGCTATTTCTTCGAAACCGCCTATGATCAAACAAGTCTTGAATCCTGCGCTCTGGACCGACCTCCAGGATCAAACGGCGACGGACTAATGATGATCGTTAACCATTTCAAGGATATTGATCTCTTTGGAATTTATATTCCAGATGTTATTGATACTGGGACAACAAACGCTGCAACGGGATCGGGATCGATTGGTGACCAGTCCGATATTTGTATCACAACTTGGGGAAGATCTCCGAACCTGGTTCTGGTTGATAATTATAATATTGGTGTGTGCGCCCGAGTCGATTTTGGATTGATGCTAATATGACTAAAGGGGATGTTTTTACAGCGCAGAATAATCTCAACAATCTTTAATCTGGGGACATAAGTGTCTTGACCTTTAATATAATCTTATTTTTTAATATCAGCTCGTTAGGTTTGTTCAGTCATTGAGCTGCAGTGATCAGATGGAAGCACTGAATATTGTGTAAGCTAGACTAGATACATCTAAAACTCACTGGAAAATACATAGGGAAACTACGAACAATTTGTACCTTCTCAGGCTGGCCGTGAAGAGGAAGTACTACGATGTGCTGGCAGTCGGACCAGAAGAAAGTCACGTGTTTATCTTCAGATAGGGATCCATTTTGTTTTGGATTAGTCGGTGAGAATAATAATTCAAAGCTCGCGAAGCGTGGCTCGGAGTTCAATTCAGCTTCTAAAATCATTGTCACCCATGAGGCAGAAGGTGTGAATGATCCCCGGGCCCGAACTGTACAGACAATTGACAAGCTAAACAGTTTGCTAGTAAATTGTCTTAAATACCTAGATTCATGACCACCAATTAATTGAGACAGTTCTGCAAAATCTAGAATGGAAAACATTTAATGGAGGTAATCTTAATAGCTCTTATCAAACTGACCGCCCCTGGCCGGTGGAGTCTCCCAAAAGGATTAAGTGCGCTTACTAATTTAATACTATCTACAAAACAATATAAAGTCCGTAAGTGCTACCTGTTTTCCATTGATACGGTTCTAATTTCACTATCATCATGGTGCCATCAATCTCAAATCTGCCGCATCCCCTTTTGATCAATGGACTAAACCATATCCTACCGCCACCATCCGAAGAGTTCGAGAAAGAATTCGCCGGCATCCTCCCAGAAGGGAAATCAATCCCTTCATCCTGGGGCGTGACTCGCTATTATGAGTTCAAGCCATCATCAACTCCTCAATCCAAAGTCCTCCTCATCCATGGCGGCGGCACATCAGCCATTGGCATGGCTCCCCTTGCCCTCAAGCTTTCCGCAGCAGGCAACACGGTCATCGCCTACGATCTCTGGGGTCACGGCGGCTCTTCTACCCCTTTAACCCCTCACATCCCCGCCATCCTCCACTTCCAAATCCTAGAACTACTCTCCCATCTCCGCTGGGCCAGCGCCCACTTCATCGGGTTCTCAATGGGTGGAAGCATCACCGCTACTTTTGTATCCCTGTACCCTCACCTTGTTACCTCAGCAACGATTGTCGCAGGCGCGGGTTTGTGGAGGAAGAGTGGCCGATCGTGGATTGAAGTATTCAAGCAAGATGGAGGGTGGGGGCGGGAGTGGATTGGTAGGAAGACGATTATAGATTTTGTTGAGGGGCATGCGCCGCCGAGGGAGGGGTGGCGGGAGAGGTTGAGGGAGGGTAAGGTGGATACGGAGGCCGTGCAAAAGTGGCAAAGGGACCATCATGCGGGGCATGAGGCTAGTATCGTTAGTTACTGGAGGTATAGTGGGGTTTTTGATCAGCATGAGAGTTATAGGAAACTAGTGGGGGGAAGTGTAGAGGTGCTTATTATTTTGGGGGAGAAGGATACGGTGATAGAGCCGGTGGAGACGAGGAGGGAGTTAGAGGGGTTAGGGTGGAAAGAGGAGGTGGTGGTTGTGGAGGGGGCAACTCATGAAATTGCGAGGTCGCATGTTAAGGAGATTGCGGATCTCACAGAGAAGTTTTGGAGCTGTTTGAAGAAGTAGAGTTCTTTTCATGCATGAAGTGCGGGGTGTCCACCGCCGTAGGGACGGGAATGCGGGATGACATTGTCTTAAACCATATAAGAAAACTGCAAAACTTCCTGGCTTGTCTTTTGAGCCTTATTTCAACAGACCACCTCCTTCGAGACTAAGGGTAAAACAATATTCAATAACGAGTGGAAAGTCCCACGAGTTATAAGACACTGGTCTCTCGCGATCCAATTCCTAACTGCAGCGGTTCTCTTTCCGGGCAAGGCCCAAATGGTTTAATAACCAGAAGGAACCAAAATGTTGATTTTTGATCATTGTTCTCAAATCTATTCTATTGTTCTAAGATAATTTCAAGAGAAAATTGACGCATTTGTCACATGATCACTCCATTCACAGTACATTAAGGTTTGTAAATTGAAGAAGCACAAAGCTGCATTTTTCCTTCTATCTTTCATTGCAAGCTCAGAACATACTACGTTCCATTAGAGTGCATCAAAGATAATTCGCGAGTCCAAAGATACACTTTCAAATAGCGGGGAAATGTCAAGTGTCGGGTGTAAAGCACAAGGCTGGATCTTCTCCTCAGCTGAAAATTTATCTATCCATTTTCATAGCTGCGCCTCTATTCTTGAGGCTCTGTCCTGTAACCTGCATCACGCTCTTCAGCCGCAGAATCCTACTCGCTTCGCCTCTTTCAATGTACCGCTATAGTTGCGCCCGGTTATGAGGATCATCATTATCGGAATATGTAGTTTAATTACTCCTCAGGATTTTCAAGCATTGAAGGCTAGGAGTTTTGATAATCATAACTATAGATGGGGATGTGTTTGTTTTCTTTTATCAAGCTCGTTTTTTGTGCTATGGAATTCCAGAGTCTGATGGCTAATGATCGCTGATCAGGCTGCGAGCCTGCATCAAGCACCAGGCTACCTGCATAAAACTAGGGTTGCATCAAAACCCAGCCTTAGATGAAGTGCCAATGAATCAAAAAGTTTATTTTAAGAATCTTCTAGAAGGAATTAAGTTACATCGAGTATCATCTTTGCATATCTTAGGCTCTAACCTACTGGCTTCAAGTAACCGTAATCAGTCAATTCAACGAATTAGAGTACTTGTACTTCGCGACGGAGGATTGCTCGTGGAGGCTTGGTATATCTGGACATAAAGGCGTTAAGAGAGTGACTTAGCGGAAGGAATCAATGCTTGTAGGATTTCTGCACAGAGTTAGAAGCCATCAATCAAAGAAATGAACAGGATCTTCATGCAATCCTGCCTGCGAGCAATGAGACTTTGAAATCCCATCTTACTTATAATGACAGGAGGAACGATTGAGCCTCCCCGCCGAGCCTTGTGGATGAGGTTCTAAAGATAGACTTGGGAGGAACGATCAACCCCGATCAGATTCAAGAAACTGCATCAGAAGAAGTAGATGGTGATCAGCGAGCCTTGCCTTTGGATAAGGTATAAATTGCTGTTGATATCCATCTAAACGTCCTCCTCAACGAGTATTCACTTTAATTTTTGTACAAAGGTTATCCTCTCAATTCCCCAAAGAATTCCAGCTTCCAGAACAGCCAACTGAGATCAAGAGACCTTCGAATATGCGGCTCAGTACCCCCATCGTCGTTGCCAGTATCGGTATATCGTTCACCGACGCTATGAGCCGGCATGTGCCAAGAAGACCGGCGTATTATGGATCCACTGGCCCCTCATATGGCTCGACATTTGGCTCATGGAACAAGCCATCATATGGATCCTCATCTTATGCACCGTACAAGTCGCCGACCAACACATACGACATTTATTTATACGATGATGAAAGATGCATGGGGGCGTTCGGATACATGTGTGAAGGCTATACGTCAAGTACATGTTGCTATGAGCCGCGAGGCACTCTTATCACATCTGCGACCTACCGGGTCAGTGGCACCAGAGGCTTAGATCAGAACATGGAAATACAAGCCTATGATAGAGTGTTTGGCTCTCAATGTGGGAGAAAGATCGCTAAGGATCTAGAATGCGTGGATGGGAGAGTGGCCATGTTCTCAGGAATTCAGGTTAACCTTGCTAACGACGATGACACCGCTACACTCAGGCCCTATCGGCTTGGGGCCAGAGACAAGGAGGATTCTACCATCGTTCCGAGAAAAGATGAGGAAAAGGGTGGCACTGGAGCTTACTTCTACTTGGAAGGAAAGCAAATATGGACTCTTGATCCTAACTCAGAGAAAGGCCAGGAGTATGAGAAATTCACCAAAAAGACACCAGTCAATACTCGAAAAGAGTTTATGCAGAAATATGGGACCATGAAGGAGAGGGCCTATGCTCTATAGGGCTCTTGTTCAGAACAAAAATGAAAATAGGGTTTCGATTGTGATAAATAGGAAGAAATAGATCGGGAGTCTGGCGTTATGGCGTTTTTGTTAGCATTTGATTGGAAAAGGCAAAAATAGACCGGGAGAGCTTGGGGCGTTTTAGTTGTATTGCATTCTTTAAACTTAGAATTGGGAAATAAGGAGTTTTTTGTTTTAAATATTTGATGATTTGGCCGTTTGAGCATGAATCAATGAGTGGAATTTGACAAAGCTGAGGAAGTAAATCGGCAACCTCAGGACTCGAGCAGCCCCGGCGAACGGGCTACAAATTTCACTCAGACTGAGACCTTCTTGAAGTTAGCCAGATCAGTGATGAGTCCTTCAGATCTAATTATAGAGCGCGAGCTATAACCTACTTATAAGTTACTTTGACACAAACGGTATGTTGTATTTGAGAGCAAGATTTACCTGACAGGGGTAGGATTGCTTGATGGCTAGGATGTGGTAATTATCGGTTTTGACGATGTCGTCTGCCTTCTCAGCCAGAATAACGACCTCGGGAATTTAGAGATCTAGATCAGTCTATGTATGAAAAGCAAGCTTGAAGTTCCCACTCGAGGAATCAGATACGACAACTGAGCTTGTTGAAAATTCTGCCTTGACAAGGAGAGAATGTTTGAAATTGCCATTGAATGAAAACCAAGATGAAATGCATGCGGCTATTTTGAAATATCATTTCACAGACAGCTTTATAACAATCTACCCGCAAGACGCCGGTCTCGAGAAGGTTGGCTTTTCAGAAGGACCATCCACAAGATCACAAGGAGAACAATTACATAGACGCTGAACAAGAATGCGAGGGCTTCAGAGCAGGTCAACGTCGCCGCGCTATAATTAAGCGCCCACCCCCGCTCCCTTACCATTCAACTCTCATCATAGAAAGGCTTTATAAGAGAGCGTGATCCCAGCTTTTCACACTTCCAGTTCTCATATTCATGATCACGTGCCATATTGCACGGGAATATGGATCCCACTTCTGATGCTTGCTTGCTATCTCCGCCATGATCACGGCGTTATCAATGGATGATTCGAAAGCAGAAAAAAGGCCTCGCCATCTCCTCATCGCGGCTTTATCCCTCAGCTCATGAAAGGCATGTTGCGACTCAGCAACCTGCACCTTTTGTGCATTGCATTTGACCGCGTTTTGACGGAGTGAGGTTGCGGGACTTGCCAGCATTTCGTGCCATCCCGGGGAAAATATCGCGATAACCTCGACGCATCTTCGGCGTGAAGTGTATTCACGTCGGGCAATCCGAGAGTAGGACCGAATTTGAGCGTTTTGTTGAGCACAATCTACTGCATTCAAGCTTCATCAATTGCCTTCTCATTGGACTCCCACATGAACCCCAGAATTCTATGATGCGGGGTCTGGATCACGCCGTCCAGATATGCTTGCCGTCTAGAGCTAATTGGCCAAAATTCTCCTCAGCGAGGATAAGACCCGTACAAGGATCCAGAGATCGCAGGGTCTGATGCCTGCGTTTGTTCTTGGCGTTTCAATGGGCCTACGTCGACGGCTTGTCAGTTATCACAGGCCAGGGTATTGCCAGAGTTGGCCCAATCCATGGAAGTCAATTGTTGACGATCTTTGCTCATTCCGAGTTAGCATGGAGAAGTAGATGCAGGAAGGGTAGTCCTCTCCGCCTGCCAGATTTGGTCCATGATGGTCAGAGCTTTCCCTTGTCTTTTATAAACCCCCGTTGCCTCCCATTATCTCGTATCTTGCTTCTGTAGAAAGCATTCATATAATTTTGCGACGTTCACAGCTCACATTATGGGCCTCTCTTTGAAAAAGCCCGAAGGCGTGCCAGGAAAATCATGGCCCGCAGTAAGCTCCCTAGCCCAATAGAGACATATTCTCAAGACTGATTTCCTCAGATTATCATTGGATTATTCGTAGCCTTTGGAGGTGTTCTATTTGGCTATGATACTGGAACAATCTCAGGAATCATAGCTATGGGGTAAGCGTTACTCGAGCCCTTCAATGTTCCCTAACACTTACTGACTTAAGCTACTAGTTATTGGCAAAACCAATTCTCCACGGGATATAGAGATAAAACCGGTCATCTCAATATCACTTCCTCTCAACAGTCCCAAATCGTCTCTATTCTCTCAGCTGGGACTTTCTTCGGAGCTTTGGCTGCTGCTCCTTTGGCGGATCGGCTTGGTAGACGCTGGGCCCTGATTGTCTCATCTTGTGTCTTTGCATTTGGGGTCATCTTGCAGACAGCGGCCACTGAAATACCAATGTTCACGGCAGGCAGGTTCTTTGCTGGATTCGGTGTTGGTCTTGTTTCAGCATTGAGTATGTTCCATTGTTCCATGTCTCCCAACACGATGTGAGAGTCTGACCGTATCCTAGTTCCTCTATATCAGTCAGAGACAGCTCCGAAATGGATCAGAGGTGTCATTGTCGGATCCTACCAACTTGCAATCACCGTTGGACTCCTCCTTGCCAATGTAGTCAACAACGCTACGCACAGTCGTAATGACTCAGGGTCGTATCGAATCCCAATCGCCGTTCAATTTGCTTGGGCTCTCGTTCTCGTCACTGGAATGCTTATTCTCCCTGAGACACCTCGATACTTGATCCGTTCTGGCAAACCAGAGAAAGCAGCCCGCTCCCTCTCCAAACTTCGTCGATTACCAGAAGACCACCCAGCCATCATTGACGAGCTTGGAGAAATCCAGGCAAATCACGAATATGAGCTCACCCTTGGAAAAGCGACTTACCTTGATTGTTTCAGAGGCGGTATTGGGAAGAGACTATTGACCGGGTGCCTTCTGCAAGGACTTCAGCAACTGACTGGTATCAATTTCATTTTCTACTATGGCACACAGTATTTCAAGAACTCTGGTATCAAGAACCCATTTGTCATTAGTATGATTACCAGCGCCGTCAACACCGGATCCACTCTCCCTGGCCTATGGGCAATCGACAAGTGGGGAAGGAGACCTTTACTTTTCTGGGGAGGTAAGTCGAGCCCATCCACTTTGAATGTTTATTTTGGCCTAACACAATGTTCAGCTATTGGTATGACAATCAGTCAATTGCTGGTTGCGATTCTTGGTACGACCACCACAGGCCAAGCTGCGGACGGCACCACCTTTGCCAAAAATGTTGCTGCTCAAAAAGCTAGTATTGCTTTTGTCTGCATCTACATCTTCTTCTTCGCCTCAACCTGGGTATTTCTCCCCGTACATACAATTTATCACTACTAACGATTCATCAGGGGCCCATTGCCTGGGTCGTAACCGGCGAAATCTTCCCCCTCAAAGTGCGAGCCAAATCCCTCTCCATGACAACCGCCACAAACTGGCTCCTCAACTGGGCCATCGCCTACAGCACCCCCTATCTCGTAAACTACGGACCCGGAAATGCAAATCTACAATCCAAAATTTTCTTCATTTGGTTCGGATGCTGCTTTTTGTGTATTGCTTTTGTCTATTTCTTGATTTATGAGACGAAGGGGTTGACGTTGGAGCAGGTGGATGAGTTGTATGATGAGGTGAAGGTGGCGAGGAAGAGTGTGGGGTGGAGGCCTACGCATACTTTCAGGGAGATTAGAGCGAGTATTGCGGGGCCAAGTGGGATTAAACATGAACATGAGAATGAGCATGAGAAGAGTTCGAATGGTGTGGAGTATAGGGCTGAGCACGATAGTACTTAAAGTGGAGTATGGAAGGCGAACTGAGGGCTTTGTGAGGGGTTTTCGTCTTGGTTATTTGGAGGAGAGTGATTCTCCTGCATTGGTGGTCGAGGATAGATTTCAATCAAGTCATTCCAAACTTGAACTCACATTGTTTGTAAATCCCGTATCTATAATCATGCATCGATCATCGAGACACTCAAATGCAACCACCCATCCGCATACGCAGCCTCCCTCATCAACTGCTCCAACGGCGCTCTAAACGGTACCGGCGCACCATGCAAAATAGGCTCTGCAAGTATAGCATCTCTCCGGCTGGGAAACAATGACGGCAATACAGTATTTAACGCCGAGCCCAATGTCTGTACTTCCCGTTTCGATGTTGCGGGCGGGACAAGAGTTTGCACGATTTTGAAGGACCCGAGCTCTGCGGATGCTGTTGGGGAGGATGGGATATATATTCGTAGTGGGATATGTTTTAGAGGTGACGCGGGGTTGAGGAGGATTGTATTTACTTTGTTGAAGGCGTTGAAATCATCTGCAGAATTTCGTCAATACGATCCTGAAACCAATGATCTAGGGAAAGAGGAACGTACTGTCTTGCACTGAATTCCACAATTGAGTAGAATGCTCCTTCGACATCGACATAATTCCTTTCGCCGTCCCATTCCGTATAAAATCAGCCTGCTGATGTTAGGAAAGTCGAAAAGTGACGAGGCTGCAACCCACTTCTTTCGCGCTGTTGATATACGTGTCATGAATATCGAAGAGAGGTCCATCGCCGAGTTCTAACTGCCATGGCAGTTCGGGTTGGTAAAGATCAAAGAGGAGGCCAACGGGGAGGTTCCTGAGGAGGATGCCTTGGTATGAAAAGCTGGAGGAGGGACCAAAGAAGGAGGTTATGCGTGGAAGAAGAAGCGGAAGGTACGAAAGCCTGGGGACTTGGATAAGGTAAGGGATTGGGCTGGATGGGTGAATTATGTGGAGAGGGATAGTCGAGGCCCAGATTTGGGATTGCATTGCGTGATTAGTAAATAGGAGGAAAGCTCGAAAGGCTGAAGAGGTGGAAAACGGATGACCTTTGTCATGCAGCCTTTTGGCGAGGCTGAAACACGGCACCAAGTCCCGTTTCGAATAAAGCTTCTTTTCTTCTTCAACTTTCATCAACGTCTACCGTCCACCATCCACTATCCTTAAAATCCACAGGATGCTAAGTGAGCAGTCTCTGTTTCAAGCTTGGCCGGGGAAACTACGGGATGTGCATTGCATGCACTACTGAGGTGCAGTCACCAAGTGTGTTGAACTTGCTCTAGTCGTCAAGCCATGCGAGTGGTCAGGGGTTTCAACAACGCGTCAGCTCGAGACAACAAGATCAACGGAAGGTTTCAGCTCCAACAGAGCTTGAATGATCTGTACACTCACAATCTTATCCTCTTCGTGTCTGCTCATGTATCGGCAAGTTGCTGATGATATTCTGGCATCATATCAGACATAGTGATCTCTCCCCTAGTGCCACGTGTGAGGATGCACGTCAAACCATGCGTTACTAGGTTCATCCCAAGATGATCGAGTGCACGGACAGAGAATCCTACCGGGTCAGTGTCAGGTTCGAGACTCATTTCACCAGCATGGTCATGGATTCAAGCCTTCTTCTCTCATAATTTGCATCACCAATCAGATCAGGGCATTCACAGCTCTAAAGATAATAAAACGACCAAAGATTTTATTTAGAGTTCACTTCAAACAGTGAAATCTTGTTTTGAATCGGCCTATCTTATCTCAAGTTGTTAAGTTTGTATGAAGGATGTGCTCCCTGGAATGCAACTATTTTCGAACTGCAAGCTAGTTTTGTCTTTCTCGTAGGTCTTCTGTTTCGGATTGCGACAAGGATCTATAAGTTAAGACGCATTTCACATGGTCTTCCCCAAGGCTAGGGTTCCCGGGACTTGATCAAATGGTGGAGATCCTTCCGCCAAGCAAGCATGGTTATCAGTGGGTCACATACCATGCAGACGATCCCAACTTCTTCCTGCACTTTACTTTTTTTCTTCCATACTCCAATGCTTGAGTGCAAAGCACACAGCATCGAGGAAACCGCACAGCCAAAAGGAACTACAACACTGACGAGTCTCCTCGTTAAGGTGGATCTCGGGAGAGGTCGTAATGACCGGCGGGATTCCAAGTGCGGCTATAGGAGCTGCCGTGGGAGTCCTAATTTACTCAGTCCTCTGTTTGGTTTGCTGCATATTGGTCGTGTGCTTGCTTTTACGCTATGGCGAGAAGTTCTCGTGTAAGTGTACTTGGTGAACGTCACTGAAGATTGACTACTAAAGCTTCTTAGATGTCACCTTATTATCATCATTCACGGCAATAAGCACTTTTGCGTCTATAATACAACAAATACATTATACAACGTCTTGGGCTGTAATCAAGCAGGCTCAGTATGACAATGCGGTCAAAAGTCTGACCACCCCATCCCTGGCGTTCAGTGGTGCGGCAGAGAAGACTGATGTTGTACTTTTCAGTATTCGTAAGTCTTCGTGTCCGAGAAAGATATCGCTCCTAACGATCTCAGAATTCTATTGCTATAATGTTATGTCTCTCAATGTCCTGTTCTGGTTAGTCCTTTTGATGTTGAAAGATTATAGGTATTGACATGCATACAGGTCAGTTGGGTTATTTTGCGGATCATGGGAGGTTGGTTCCCATTGGCTAGGAAATTGGCGTGATAGGCTTCCCCCTTTGTCCAAAATATTTGCCATCCTTTTCCCTGGTGTTGTGATAGGCATCGCGCATATTAAAGCTATCATCGACATTACCCCTCTATTTTTTGTAATCACGAACATCACCAGTAGGGCTCCTTGACACTTGAAAAAGACGAACTAAATGTTCCTAGTGGTTCTAAGCATGTCAGTTGGCAGTATTATGCTGGTGCTTATCCTCTATAAATATATGAGAACTCGGCGATTGGTATTAGGCCATGGGAAGCGAGGTGGCTGGTGGGCCTCGGGTGGTTCAAAGGAAATAAGTCGAGATGTCGGTTCAGAAGGGACCACCGATTCGACACTTACAACCGCAACGCAGAGATCCCTCTATGATCGAGCTTTAGTGACCAGATTCACCATTGGCTTCGTCATCCTGGCGTAATTACGCCCTCTTATTAGATGTGCAAATGCTGATCAGATTTTTAGCATTTTCGAAGCTGCAATCATCTTCTTTTCGTTATTTCAGAGAGCCAACAATACCGCAATCGCTCGGAGTGGAGGACCGAATCACACCATAGCCAATACCATCGCCGACATCCTCCTCTTCATCCCGGGGGTGACAGCTTCTTTAGTTGTATTTCTTGTATTTGGAACAACAAAATCTTTGAGACAATACCGCGACCTGATTGTCGGTGGTTGCGGTATTAGGAGGAGACTTCACGAGCGACAGCTTAAGTCAGATGGTAGAGGAAGAAGCCAGGATTTCGAGTTTGAAAGATTGCCAAGCATATCGAACAGTGGTTCGCAGGAAGCGGCTAAAAGCAAAGAGGTAGAGAGTCGAGTGAGGATGTTTAGCATCCAGGCCCTGAAGTCACCAATTCCCGAGGTAGAACCTCCCAAGAATGATAAAGCAACGAGGATTGCAGGCTTCACTCAGTTTCACAAACCATTGAGGCCCAACAATGCCCGTGTCCAGTCAACAAAGGAACCAAGGTCTAAGATAAGAGGACCCCTAGACAACCAATATGAGGAAGACCCGGTGGTACAAAGAGAACATCAGGGTCCTGTAGAGACCTTTATTCAGCAGTCAACGAGGTGCGTAAGAAGGAGCGTGCCTCACTAAATTCCAGCTTGAGTCGGGCTGATTGAAACCAAGCAGGACAATTCAGAACGAGCATAACTATAAGCCTTTGGCCACCAGAAGCGAAGATAGGCGTACCACAAGGTGGCCAGAATTGAATGACTTCGAAGATTGAAACAACCACGACTGGAAAGGTGCCAAGAAGAGATTGTATGACAATCAGAGACTCCGCACACGAGGTATCCTCACTTTGCTTGGAGATATCCTTGACGACTTATCTTTTTGTCTGTTACGAAGCCCAGATATTTATATCTCGACGCTCTACAAGATATCTTGGAAGTTTTCCTAAAGCTTCCTCGTCATTGTGCAGCCTAGGTGTGCTTGACACAGTCAAGCATCTCGGATGAAACGTCCAGCAGATGAAACAGACGTTCAATCAAGGGACGGATTGTTGGAGCTCTTAGACTCTCTCGGGATCAACGGTTATGCGTAATGCACATGTCCAAATCAAGAGAAAAGACGCTGCAAATTGACAGAGGTGGAGAGTCTAGGACCTTTCAACTGGCCAATTTTGCCAGTGGAAGTCTATCCGCAGCCGAAAATTATAGATTCGGCATTGTTATGAAGTTTTCCCCACTTTCGACTTCATGCTCTGCATGCATGAGTTAGGTGCAGCGACGATAATAAAAGAAATTGAGCGCTTTTTGTCAAAACTTCCTGAATGGCGAACAACCCACATACTTTGATTAAATTGTCCTCAATTGTGTTCCCCTCAGGTTACACATTACAAAATCAGAGTATAAGTCGAGGTCTTATGTGTTGAGATGCGACTGATATCAATGGGTTGGCGAGTGCTGGGTTTAGCACGGAAAAGACGGCAACTAAATGCAAGTTTTTAACGGGCAAGCAAATCACAACAATTAGATCTCAGTCCAGGTTGGGGTTTTCAAAACGCCGGCTGTGCTCTGACGATTAGGTATATATGTTCCACCAATTATGTTAATCGCATTGGTGGGTCTCTTCCTTGAGAGTGACTTCAATCCTCCATCTGGCCGATGGTCGGCCAGAAAAGCGCTTCGTGGATACACTTCCATTCTTAGGCAATTGACTCATGATCCTTTATATACTTCACGCTCTCATCTCTGTTTCATTTTTTCGTGCAGTCTTCACAAGTCGCTTGCAACCTGAAGTATCATCAACTGTTGGCCTTTCATGCTCAAGGAGAAACAGATTTTAAATTTGTATCTACCTCTCTTATTTTATGACTCCTTATTCCATAAGTCTGTATTGAAACACAAAATACATTATGTCTCAGAACCTCCATGAATCTCCAGTGGTTCCTTCTGAAAATATTCCTCAAGCTCAGCAAAATGATGATACCGAGTTTATCCATATGTTCAGTGCGAACAATCCTCCCAACACCCTGACACATATCCCATCCCACATATCAACGCATGATATACCAGTCCAGCAATATACTTCCTATGTCGACGTTCCAGATGAAATTTACGATCGACTATCCAGGTCGAGGAAATTGATAATCGTTACCCTGCTATCATACTGCGGCTTTCTGGCTCCTGTATCCAGTACTACTGTCCTTGCTGCTGTTCCTGAAGTGGCTGCAACATATCATACCACGGGAACTATTATCAACTTGAGCAATGCTTTATACATGCTATTCATGGGCATTTCACCGTGTTTCTGGGGGCCCCTGAGTCAAGTTTATGGAAGAAGAACGGTTTGTCATACCCAGATTCATCATAACATCCTTCAACTAACCCTCTGGTAGATTTGCCTTATAACAGCACTTCTTTTCCTAGGCTGCTCTCTTGGAACAGCACTTTCCCCGAATCTCATTTCTTACTTCATATTCCGCATCCTAACTGCATTCGAAGGGACTTCCTTCCTCAACGTGGGAGCGTCCTGCCTAGGTGACATCTACCGACCTACTGAGCGTGCTACAGCCATGGGATGGTTCCTCTCCGGGACCCTAATCGGCCCAGCACTTGGTCCCTTCATCGGCGGTATCATCGTAACCTTCAAATCCTGGCGAGTAATATTTTATCTCCAAACCGCCCTTGCGGGCATCGCTTTAATGGGCGCATACTTTCTCCTACCCGAAACCATCCACCACAAGAAATCTGACGATCTAGTCGGTCTCCCATTCAAGAAGAAAGCTGCTGTCCTCTGGGGAATGCTCAATCCCTGGCGCGTCATCCGGCTCTACAAATACCCCAACCTCATCATGGTCGCCACCGCCTCATCCTCTCTCGTCTGGAACATGTATTCCCTCCTCACACCCATTCGCTATATATTAAACCCGCGCTTCAAACTTACCACCCCCATCCAATCTGGACTCTTCTACCTCGCCCCGGGATGCGGCTACATCCTTGGTACTTTCTTCGGAGGCAGATACGCAGACCACATAACCATAAAATGGACCGCCAAACGCGGTGGGCTGCGCATCCCAGAGGACCGCCTCCGTTCCGCAATCCCCTTCATGGGCATCGTAATCCCAGGCTGTATGCTCATCTACGGGTGGTCAGTTGAGAAAGAATTCGGCGGCATCGCACTCCCTGTAATCATGATGTTCTTGCAAGGCGTAGCACAACTATTCTGTTTCCCATCTCTGAATACGTATTGTTTGGACGTGATGCAAGCGCATGGTGCGGAGGTGATTGCGGGCAATTACATGATTCGTTATTTGTTTGGCGCGTTGGGGAGTGCGACTGTGTTACCGGCTGTGGAGAGGATTGGGGTTGGGTGGTTTTCGACGATTAGTGCGGGGTTTTTGGTGGTCAGTAGTTTGGCGCTTGTGGCGGCTGTGGTCTGGGGCAGAGGCTGGAGGGATGGGATTGATGGGAAGAGGAGGGCAATGAGAGGGAGGAACGTTGAGGGGGAGAGGGAGGGGGCGACGACTGTGGTGGTTGATGGGAAGGAGAAAGATATGGTGTAGAACGAGAGGAGGACAAATTGAGCTGATTATTCTGAAATCAATAGTGATATAAATTGACAGTTATAAATGATATAAGACCCAAGTAATCATCCAAAGCTAATTTTTTGTCTGGTCAAGTCTCTGAAAACGTCGTCTAGGACTTGCCGTTTCCTTTTCCCTGCTTCGTTTTCATTATTATTTTGACCTTTGAGAGCTTCTTCCTCTTCCTGATCTGCTATGTCATCTTCTTCCGTTCTTGGAATCCAAGCCCTAATCTGACCATCTGAGTGCGCCGAGTATAGGCCATCTGCAGCACCTCTCCATACTAGTTCAGTAACTCGGTTTTTGACATTCCTTTCTCCGGTTCGCGATCTCACTGCAGCCATGACAGGCCCAGGAACTCTTAGACGCTTCAAGAGTTTTCCTTCATGGAGTTCGAACACAAGGAGCTCTTTTTCATTTGGATAGAAGAGGAGTTCCTTGCGAGGTTGAGTCAATGAGGTGGGGGAAGTCAGTAGAGGTAGATTCGACAGATGACTATTCTTGAGAGTTGGTCCAAAACTTGCAAGAGTATTAGCCCCCGTGGCTGCATTCCATACACGAACACGCTGATCGTGGCCTGCGGATATGATATAGGAGCCATCATCCGTCCAAGTGAGTCCATTGACTGCATTTTGATGTGCTTTTCCAGTATTCCGTGACCGTGCTCCTCGGCCTAAACCGTCAAAGCCAGTAATCCCGGTTGAATCTTCTAGATTCAGCACACCAAGTGACCCAGAACTCTTCCGTATGTCCCAAAGCCGAACGGTACCATCTATGCCGCCACTCGCAAGAATGTGTTCTATAACTGGGTTCCAAGATACACTCAATAAAGCGCCATTATGTCCAGCCAAAGAATGAGTGCTAGAACCTGAGCGAAGATCTACTAATCGTACAGTAGGGTTTTGGGTAGCACAAGCTACTAAAAGATGACTGGCAATTGGCGAAAGAGCATGGCTGTAGACGATGGAGTTAAGATCGAAGTCAGCAGATACTCCCAGTGTCTCCGTCGCATATAACTTAAGATGGTGGTCGTAAGAGGAAGATAGGAATGCCGCAGAGTCAAAAGGATAAAAGCTGAGATGTGTGATGCCGAATCTGTGAGCAGACGCCGTTCGAGGAACTGTTGCACTAGGCTTCAATATATGTATAGCACCACTGGGTTGGTCCTCCAGATCCCAAAGCTTTATTGAAGAGTCCGCGCCGCCAGAGACGAGACTATACGAGTCAGCGAATGTAGTGAAGTTTAGAAAGTGCAATATTTACATTCTTCCTTCAATATCCAGTGACAACGCGTTGACCCCCGACTGATGGGCCCATATCTTTGTCCCTTGCGACCCGGGGGTTTGGGATCCTACGTCCTCATCGATGCGCACGTCCTCTTTCTCCCCACCATCGAAGCGCAGCCTTGGAGCAGGCTGAAGAGCGTTGATGAGCTGCGAAGTCTGCAGCCTTGCAAATGCAGAAGGGCCGATGGCTCCCGTTGACCGATCAAATAAGAGTTGATTCATGCATCTGTAGTTCAAATGCCTTTGCGGAAGCCAGAAATTGATGCTTGAGGGATGGAGGTTGTTGTCGTCGCTAGCGGCGCCAAATTTAGTGATGCATGCAAGGCTGAAGGCTGAACAGCCTAGGTGTAGAACATTATTCGCTTTTTCTATCTATGTCCAACGACTCACCAACCTATTCAAAATGACCTCAAAGGCCTTCTCTCAGAGCAGATTCCTTGAACGCGATTTGCCGCAGGAGGAAATATTTCAAGAGGAAGATAGACGGTCCAGAAAAACCACAGTATATGATGCGGTTGCAGGTATGTTTACAGCCCCAAAAGTTGGCTTTTATTTGACTGATCTTTGTTTGAGGGCGAGTATCTGTAGCAGGCTTTATTCCAAGGCATCCCATAATCTCTTCCACTAGAGATACTCCATCATCATCAGTCGCTTCTGTAGCTCCCGAATCTGTATTGTTCCGACGGAAGGGTGCGCCCACAAGATACGTCGAATCTGACATATACTTTGCCAACGAACGGGAAACACATGTTGAGCTCCCTGAATCGGACCTTCTTACAGCCTTACATTGCTATACATCTGATTTCTACTCACGGGCTACAGTAGACGGAGGAGTTGGAGATTGGCGAAGCTTAGATGAGACTGCATTGCTAGCTTTAGGAATTTTGATGGAGGAGGCTGCCCGCCATACTTTAGGAGAGACGGGAGATCTTGTCTTTACAGAGGGCGAGGAAATCGACGTCTCTGGTTCTTCTGAAGGACTCCAGGCACAGATTGGCACTTCAACCTCAAAATCCCATAGGGCAAGACCCTCGAAACGGAGGAAAGTTTCCGAGGACATCGAACATGGCTAGATGTTCAAAAGGAAATAGTGATTAGGGTTCTGCCTTGTTCATTAAATGTTTCAGGTATCAGGTCCCTCATGTTGAATGTCTTCAATGGCCCTGGTCTCGGAGAAGACCCCATATTTAGACGGTCCCCTGTCACTATTTTGAAGTCCGTGGACGTTTAGACCCTGGGTGTTACTGTGGCGTCAGCATTATATGGAATTGTGTGCAACAATCAGTAAGCGTAGCATTCAAGTCACCTCATATCTGCTCGTTGCTGACTGGCTAAATAGGCATTGTAATTTAAAGCCGAAGGATTTCCCCCTTCGGAGCATTTGGAGAGCTGCGCGTGACCATCAATCACAGTATCCTTTCACCAACATGAGATGAGCCTCGACCTCAGCCCAAGCTTGGGCATTTCAGCCTGGCACCCTTGACTCCATCCAGCGCCGTTGCGTGTTCCACGTGGGAAATGGCCCACCGCTATCTCGAATGCTGCACACCTAGGGTTTCAGCAACGGCTTGTATGCATGTATCGGGCGAATGCCGACTTGTCTGCCTATGAACTTCCTGCATCTTTTCGATAATCTACACTAGAACATTGGTCAGGTGCAAACCTGCTGCTGAACTGAGGAGGGTCATCACAAATAATCTTCCGTCGCTAAGATCTTCGAAGCGGAGATTAAAGGGCCCAAATAGATCCAGTCAAACCTGCCGTGTTGTGTGACAAGTCATTTTACATCGATAACATTCTAGATTTGTGGGTCATCGATACCCCTCATCATGCAGTCCCTTTGCTGAGCCTTGACTAGGATGATCTACATACCTTATGTTTCTGAGTGGCAGATTCAATCACGGGACGCCTTTTTACACGATCTCATGTGGCTCTAGGTAGTAGTTGATTGTAATTGTAAACCCAGATTCGCCAGGTGCGGATGCAGGCCTATTTTAGACCAAATTCCTCGAGCCCTATGTATCTAATGGCCGGTGGCCACTTTATCCTAAATGGACGCCTACAATCTTTGACCGAAACGCTTAACGCGCTCTCGTCGGTCCGCTCAAGGACGGTCAAACTTGGTTCTCGTCTTGCCTCGATTATTTCGCCTTTTGTCAGCCTTGCACAAAGGATCGGCATTTAGGGAACCCTTCCGGGTGAAATGTTGCAGCGAAATAATTTCACAGTGTCTCGATTGGCGATCTCAAGGGCAGAGGAGTTGAAGATTCGAGGAAAAAGTAGTCCCGAGCATAAGATGCGACATAGAAATGATACATAAGAGGATTTCGCCGCCTCACTTTGCTCTGGAGCCTGAACCATGTTAGAGATCGTCAGTTTCTCTTGTGTGCGTCGTTTTGCATGAGGACATGGTGACGAAGCTCTAGCTAGGTTTGGTTACCCTGCCTTGAGATTGACTTTCAAAAGTTGGGCATCAGCGGTCATTAGCTGACTCGAGGAAGGTATTCCGAGCGATTACAATTTGAATAAGATATCTGGCCCGCTCGTCGGCCTATAGCAAGCAGTTCTTTAGAATCAGTCGTGAAGAGATCCTCTCAATACGGCGGTGAGTGAGGAGGGTCGGTAATGGATACTTGCACTGTAAAGATCGGTGTGCGGCTAACGATTGTTCTATCAAGCGCCTCCCTTCCAATAATGAACGCCTCGTGAAGGTAGCGGAAGATGAGCTGAATCAGGGAGCATTTTCATGACTCAAGCTAACTCTCCGAAAGACATTATCTCAGGCACAGCCACGCTATTGGATGACTTTGGAGGTTATACCCCCCTCCTCTTTTCTCGAGCCCAGAGTACTAACGCCCTAGGACACCGCTTCTAGCTCCACGAGACCATGATACTACTACTACCGTCCTGTTAGTGATGCCGAAGCGGTCCTTATTAGGAGGGGTTCGTCAGAATTTTATAACCCATAACCCAACATCTGCGTAGGCCGGAACAAACAACAGCATTAGATCTCTCAAATATTTTCTCAACGCTAGAAAGGGTATTCCAAATCAGAGGCTAAGAGTTGGTCATAATCAAAATTCATTTCCTCTTCGGCGGGAGGCTTTCAGTGTAACAATAATTGCCACTTGCGGTCCAGCTGAACAACTGGGACCCCAGCGCCACTTCGGCCCACTGCGAACGCGAGATTCCATCCCCTTGGTTTCGGTAAAGTTGGGGCTTCTTTTTGACAAGGAGGCCTGTAGCTCCAGAGAGTAGGATAATGCGAAGAACAAAGCACAGAAGACTCAGAAGCTGTGCAAGCCACACGATAACCAAAGCCTCCATCTTCCTCTCCATGGCCATGTATCTGATATAGTGTTCATCCTCTCTACTCGAGTTTCCTATTCGTGCTCGGTCTCAGAGCCGACCCCATTTATCCACCCTTGTTCCAAGTAAACCGGGTAGAATTGATTGCAGATAAATCGCCCACCCTGCCCAGTGACCCCGATTGTGATTCATTGGATATGTTGTACGACCCGCCGACGACGTCGAGCAACTTGTGCGACTCGTGCTGTCGATAATGGTGAACAGGCATGATTACTGCATCAAAAGCAAACCTCCACAAAACGTGAACCCTCGTAAGCCCTACTCCACGCCAAATCTTGGTGTTGGCCGCCCATATTGAGCACTATGGCCGGAAGGGTGGTAGGACGGTGTTGCTGATTAAGAAAGGCCATCCATCAGCGCCGGGCTCCCTAATTAGGATCGTGCTCAAGAATTGTCTCTACGCAAAGCGCCACACTTGAGAGAACACTTGAGAGAACACTTGAAAGACGCCGACCAGGGATATGTTCGAAATCGAAATACAGCTTGGACAAGGATGGCGAAGATAAACGGTAAACCCAGGGGCAGGAGCTATCCCATGCCCATGCCCATGCCCCATGCCTATGCCCATGCCCAT
>Ga0182030_10000753_pt1 | contig 63605 bp, 55 predicted proteins | sample 812S3MmetaG_FD_121299 | JGI IMG/M metagenome (GOLD analysis project Ga0182030, IMG submission 121299) | Permafrost microbial communities from Stordalen Mire, Sweden - 812S3M metaG (Illumina Assembly) | ecosystem: Environmental > Terrestrial > Soil > Wetlands > Permafrost | place: Sweden... | reverse complement strand
GCCGGGCTCGCGGTCATCGCGGTCGCGTACAGCGGGCGGATCCAGCTGGCGCCGCTGCTGGCCGGGCTGGGGTTCCTCGTCGTCGTGCTGGTCATCCGGGCCCGCGGCGTCCGGTACGGGCCCGCGTACCTGGTGATCGGGATCGCGGCCTGGGTGGCATTTCTGAAGTCAGGCGTCGACCCGATCGTGGTGGGGCTGATCCTCGGGCTGCTGACCTACGCCTACTCGGCGACCCGGGCGTCGCTGGAGCAGGCATCGGAGGCGTTCCGGCTGTTCCGCGAGCAACCCACCGCCGAGCTCGCGGCCTCCGCGCAGGAGGTGGTGCGGACCGCGATCTCGCCGAACGACCGGGTCGCGCAGCTCTTCCACCCGTGGACGAGCTACCTCATCGTGCCGCTGTTCGCGCTGGCCAACGCGGGAATCGTGCTGAACGGGGGGTTCCTGGCCCGCGCCTACACCTCGCCGGTCACGCTCGGCATCATCGTCGGCTACCTGGTGGGCAAGCCGGTGGGCACGGCCGGCTGCGCGTGGCTGCTCGCCCGGCTCAGCCACGGGCGGATTACGCCGCCGGTGGGCTGGGGCGCGGTCGCGGGGGCGGGCGCGGTCGCCGGGATCGGCTTCACCGTGTCCCTGCTGATCGCCTCGCTGGCCCTGAGCGGCACCGAGCTGGCCGAGGCAAAGCTCGGCATCCTCTCCGTGGCGGTCGCCGCGACCGGCCTGACCTGGATCATCTTCCGGCTGGTGAACCGGCTGCCGATCCGGGCCCGGCTGCGCGCGCTGCTGGGGGTGGCCGAGGCCGTCACCGACCTGATGGTGCCGGTAGATCCGGACCGCGATCACATCCGCGGCCCGGGGAAATCCGCGGTCACCGTGGTCGAGTACGGAGATTTCGAATGCCCCTACTGCGGCCAGGCCGAGCCGGCCGTCCGGGCGCTGCTGCATGATTTCGGCGACGTCCGGTACGTATGGCGGCACCTGCCGCTGCCCGACGTCCACCCAGAAGCGCAGCTCGCGGCCGAGGCCGCCGAGGCGGCCGGGCGGCAGGGCAAGTTCTGGGAGATGCACGACCGGCTCTTCGACCACCAGGACGCCCTGCGCCCCCGCGACCTGATCGGGCACGCGACCGCACTCGGCCTCGACACCGGCCGGTTCGCCGCCGACCTGCGCAAGCACGCGGGCGCCGCGCACGTCAGCGAGGACGTGGAGTCCGCCGACCTGTCCAATGTGTCGGGAACTCCGTCATTCTTCATCAATGGTAAGCGGCATTACGGGGCCTACGATATTCAAAGCCTGTCAAAAGCGGTTAAAATGGCCATGGCCAGGGCGAAAATCAGCGCCTGATCATCGGCGACACGGCGGGATAACCGCGCGGCCTACCGGACAATGGGCAAACATTGTGCCAGCCTGGTGGCCGGATAAAGACTTGACCGCCGGAGGGGAATAAAATGAAGCGCACGCTCGCTGCGGCCGTCACCGCGATGGTGGCAGGCACGTCGATATGGCTGGCCACCGCGCCCGCGCAGGCGCAGGATAAGGCACCGAGGGCGGCGGTGAATGCCCGCGCGACGCTCAAGGTCCAGACGACATGGACCTATCAGGGGAACGGCAAGCTCGCGGTCAGGGCCAACTGCTCGCAACGGCACGACCTCGCGGTCGTGGCGTCAAAAATGCTGCCTTATACGGTCAACATGGGTCACGGCGGCAACCTTCTGATCATGGTCACCGATAAGACCAAGCCAGGGAAATACGCCATCGCACTCTGGTGCGTGCCGAAAGGTGGCCGGGTCGACTCGGCCGACGTTATGTCGGTAAAAATCATGAAGCACCTGACCTCGTTCAAGCAGCCGCGGGCACTGGCGCTGCCGCGGCACTTCAAAGCCAACGTGACCGTATGCACGGGGCCAGCCGCGAAGAAAACCCCGCCCGCTAAGAACAAGCACGATAAGAGCAAGCCCTGCAAGAAGATGCACGCGAAGGCCCCGGTTCCTGCCAGTCCTGTGTCCCCCAGCGCCGAGCAGCCGCAGGCGTCATGAGAGGCTGGCGTTAACGACAAGCAGGAGGTACCGCGTGAACGCGCAGCCAACCGCCGCGGCGGCCGGGACCATCGACATCGGTGGTGACCTGACCGTCAACCGCCTGGGGTTCGGCGCGATGAGGATCACCGGGCCGGGCATCTGGGGCGACCCGTCCAGCCGGGATCAGGCCATCGCGACGCTCAGGCGGATCGTGGAACTTGGCGTCAACTTCATCGATACCGCCGACTCCTACGGGCCCGACGTCAGCGAGACCCTCATCGCCGAAGCGCTGTTTCCTTACCCGGACGACCTGGTGATCGCGACCAAGGGCGGCCTGGTCCGGCCGGGCCCGAACCGCTGGGACGCCGACGGTCGTCCGGAGCACCTGAGGAAAGCGTGCGAGGGCAGCCTGCGCAGGCTCAGGCTCGACCAGATTCCGCTCTATCAGTTCCACCGCCCCGACCCGGCGGTCCCGCTCGCCGAGTCGGTCGGCGCCGTGGCCGAACTCAAGGCCGAGGGCAAGATCCGGCACATCGGCATCTCCAACGTGACAGAAGAACAGCTTCGCGAGGCCCAGCAGATCGTCCCGATCGTCTCGGTGCAGAACAGGTACAACGTCACCGACCGCCGGTCCGAATCGATGATCGACCTGTGTGAGCAGGAGCAGCTGACGTTCCTGCCCTGGGCGCCGGTGCAGGAGGCGGACAAGAACCCCGCGGTGACGCAGGCCGCCCAGCGACACGGCGTCAGCACGCATCAGGTGGTCCTGGCCTGGCTGCTGGCCAGCTCTCCCCAGATCCTCCCCATCCCAGGTACCGGCTCGCCCGGGCACGCGGAAGAGAACATCGCCGCAGCCGCCGTCGAGCTGAGCCCGGACGAGGTCGCCGCGATCAGCAAGGGCTAACCCGGCACCGATGGAAATCACGAAGTCCGCGGACGGCACCGCTATCGCCTACGACCGGGCCGGCCACGGGCCGCCGCTTGTCGTCGTGGTCGGCGCGTTCTGCGACCGCCGCACGTTCGTCCCGCCCGCCGAACTGACCGGCCAGTTCACCGTCTGCACCTACGATCGGCGCGGCCGGGGCGATAGCGGTGACACCCAGCCCTACTCCCCTGACCGCGAGATCGAGGATCTCGCCGCCGTCGTCGAGGCGTGCGGCGGGGCCAGCGTGTTCGCGTACGGTCATTCCTCGGGGGCCGCGCTGGCGCTGCAAGCCGCCGCGCGGGGCGTGCCGTTCGCTGCGATCGCGGCCTACGAGCCGCCGTACATGATCGCAGGCACACGGGAGCTCGCTGAGGACCCGGCGCGGCGCATCAGGGCCCTGGTGTCATCCGGGCGCCGGTCCGATGCCGTCAGGTTCTGGATGACCGATGTGGTCCAGGCGCCCGCCGGGATGGTCGCGATGATGGAGCGCTTCCCCACCTGGGCCGGCCTTGAGGGGCTGGCTCACACGCTGCCTTACGACCTCGCCGTAACCGGTGACCAGGGGGTTCCGGCGGGTGAGCTGGCGCAGATCGTCGTGCCTGTGCTTATCCTCGGCGGCGAGAGGAGCCCCGGCTGGTTCAGGCAGACCGTCGAGGCCACGGCCGCGGTGACACCAGGCGCGCGGCTGGTGATGATCGACGGCCAGGACCACGGCGTCCCGGCCCAGGTGATCGGGCCCGTGCTGACGGAGTTCTTCCTCGGCACCTGAGTTCCCCGAAAGGCTAAGCGTGACGAAGACAAGCAGGGACACGGCGATCGTCGGGGGGCGGGTCGTCCCGATCGAGGGTGACCCGGTCGAAGGCGGGACCGTGGTGTTGCGGGACGGCAAGGTCGCGGCCATCGAGGGTCCCGGCTTCGCGGTGCCTGACGGGGCCGACGTGGTGGACGCCACCGGGAAATGGGTGCTGCCCGGCTTCATCGACGCGCACGCCCACGCCGGGGTGCACGAGGAAGCAGAAGGCTGGGCCGGCCAGGACACCAACGAGCGCACCGATCCGGTCACCGCGCAGGTCCGCGCGCTGGACGCGATCAATCCGGCCGACTTGGGCTTCCGCGACGCCATCACCGGCGGTGTGCTCGCGGTCAACGTCAACCCGGGCTCGGCCAACCCGATCGGCGGCCAGACCGTCGCCATCAAATGCTGGGGCCGGACCGTTGATGAGATGGTGCTCCGCGAGCCGGCCGGCCTGAAATCCGCGCTCGGCGAGAACCCCAAGCGGGTCTACGGGGAGCGGAACGAGACCCCGTCGACCCGCCTGGGCACCGCCGCGGTGATCAGGGGGGCGTTCGTCGACGCGGTGAACTACCAGGCGAAGCTGACCGCGGCGGAAAGAAGCCATGAGGCAGAACGACCCGTGGTGGAACGCGACCTCAAACTGGAAGCCCTGGGCCGGGTGCTGCGGCGGGAAATTCCCTGGCGGCAGCACTGCCACCGCGCGGACGATATCGCGACCGCGATGCGGATCGCGAAGGAGTTCGGCTACGACCTGGTGATCGATCACGGCACCGAGGCTCACCTGCTGGCCGATCAGATTGCCGCCGCGTCCATCCCGGTGATCATCGGGCCGCTGTTCACCAGCCGGTCCAAGGTGGAGCTGCGCAACCGGTCGCTGGCCAACCCCGGCCGGCTCGCCGCGGCCGGGGTGATGATCGCCATCACCACCGACCACCCGGTGGTCCCGATCCACTTCCTGATCCACCAGGCCACCCTGGCGGTGAAGGAAGGGCTTGACCCGGTGACCGCGCTGCGCGCGGTGACGATCCACCCAGCCCAGATCATCGGCTGCGCCGACCGGATCGGGTCGCTGGCCCCGGGCAAGGATGCCGACGTGGTGATCTGGTCCGGCGATCCGCTGGACGTGATGAGCCGGGCGGAGCGAGCGTACCTCGACGGACACGAGATCTACCGGTACGACTACGAACGGCGCGAGGGCGTGTTCGCCGAGCTCTAGCGCCCGCGGCGACGGCCCGGCGGCCCGGCGCTCGCCGTCAGTGGGGCGCCCCGGCGCTCGCCGTCAGTGGGGGCGGCCGGTGAGGACGAAACGGCTGCGAGATCGGAGGCTGGCGACAATCTGGGCGGGCGCCCGGTCCGGGGCGCCCGCGTCGTAGGGCGGCTGGGGGTCGTACTCGATCATGAGCTGGATGGCCTGGGCCACCTCATCGCCCGCGATCCGCCCGGCTAGCGCCAGACCCATGTCGATGCCGGCCGACACGCCCGCCGCGGTCACGTACTTTCCGTCGAACACCACCCGCTCGGCGGCTGGGTTCGCACCGAACTGGCCGAGCTCGTCCAGGGCCAGCCAGTGGGACGTAGCCCGGCGGCCGGCCAGCAGCCCGGCCGCGGCCAGGATAAGCGAGCCCGTGCAGACCGAGGTGGTCCAGGTGCTCTCCTGATCGGCAGACCGGAGCCACTGGTGCACCGCGCCGTCCTGCATCTGGTCGTTCTGGCCGGGACCGCCGGGCACGACGACGATGTCTGGATGCGGCACGTCGGGGAGAGCGCCCTGGGCGGACAGGATCAAGCTGCCTGTCTCGTCCCTGACGGGCCCGGGACGTTCGGCGACGAAGACCACGTCCGCGCCAGGGAGCCCGCTCAGCACCTGGTAGGGGCCAACCGCGTCGAGCACGGTGAACCGGTCAAAAAGCAGGATGGCGATCTGCATGAGGCTCCTTCGTTTCTTCCTGGGTGGGTGCGGGGTGGAAACGGCGGCGGTACTCCCCCGGGCTGACGCCGAGGGTGCGGATGAAGGCGCGTCGCATGGCCTCGGCGGTGCCGTACCCGCAGTAGCGGGCGGTCTCCTCAACCCCGTCCGCGGTGTCCTCCAGCCTTCGCCTGGCCGTCTCGAGCCGGACCCGGTCGACGTAGCGCCCGGGCGGCATGCCCACCTCGGCCGCGAACGCGCGCGCGAACTGACGCGGAGACAGGCTGGCCTGACGGGCCAGAGTCGGCACCGACAGATCCGCGGCCGGGTGGTCCGCGATCCACTGCTGTACGTCGCGGAGCGGTCCCCGGTTCGCCAGCTGCCCGGCGAGCTGGGCGCTGAACTGAGCCTGGTGGCCCGGCCGCCGCAGGAACACCACCAGGTGCCTGGCGATATCGAGGGCCGCCTCCCGGCCGAGATCCTCTTCCACCAGCGCCAGCGCGAGGTCGATTCCGGCGGTTACCCCGGCCGAGGTGGCGACGTGGCCGTCCCGGACGAAGATCGGGTCCGGGTCAACCGTCAGGGCGGGGAACCGGGCGGCCAGCGCGGCACAGTAGGCCCAGTGGGTCGTCACCTTCCGGCCGTCGAGCAACCCGGCCTCGGCGAGCAGGAACGCGCCCGTGCACACGGAGATCAGGCGCTCGGGCCGCCGGCCGTGGGTTCGCAGCCAGGCGATGAGGTCCGGGTCCGCGCGCCGCGAGCCCGCCCCGCCGGGAACGATCAGCATCTCCGGGCCGATCTCGGCGCCCCGATCCTGCGGGCCTAGCTGGCGCAGGTCGCTATCGGGCGCCATGCGCAGGCCACTCGAGGTCCGTACCATGTGACCGCCCAGGCTCGCGGTCCGGATCTCGTACGCGGGTCTGGCCTGGTGACGCGCCCGCCAGCGGTTGGCGCCGTCGAACACCTCGATCGGTCCGGAGACGTCGAGGGCCTGCACCCCGTCGAACAGGACGATCAGGACCGTGCGCATGAAGCCCAGTCTGCCGAGCCCCGCTCATGGCAGCAATGACGAATTCCCCACCTTTTCTGCCACGGCGGGCGTACACACCACACCGCAGAAGCCTGTTCTGGTGCCATGACGGGTGGCGTTGCCCCGCCTCCAGCCGCCTCCGCGGTGGTAAAGCCCGGACCTGACAACGACGATGGTCCATCGTAGTTGTTATCGCCACAACGATGGACCATTGGTGTGGTTGGCGGGCGGGAGCCGACCAGCATTGTAGTGCAGGGCGGGGCGGGTGAGCCGGGTGGGGCCAGGGGCGGGGTCAGGGGCGGGAGGCGGGCGGGGTCAGGGGCGGGAGGCGGGCGGGGTCAGGGGCGGGAGGCGGGCGGCGAGACCGTTGACGTCGGCGACGGTGACGGTGAGGGCCGGGTGTCCTTTGCGCCGCAGCGGTGAGGGCACGGGCTCACGGAAGTGGACGCAGACACCCGCGGATGAGTTGGTGCCAAACGTCAGGCCCTGATCGGCAAGCGACATCCTCACACCCGCCGAGGTCCACCAGCGGTAGTCGCGGGTGACGTGCGCCTCGCTGATGTTGGCGAGCGGTGTTTCCAGCCTGAAAAAGCCAAACCTGGCCAGGAAGTTCCCGTCGTCGGTGAGGGTGACGCCGTCCCGGCCCGGGTGCAGGCCGAAGGGGAGCCAGAACGGGGCGAGCCGTCGGTCCACGGCGTAGGTGAAGAACTCGGCCATGACCCTGACCTTAGCTTGCCGTTTAACCTGATCGTTCTCGGGTGGCATGCCAACGACGGTGACGTCGAGGACGGGGCAACTGCCGCGGATCTCCCCGCCGCCGGCAAGGCACCAGGCCCGGGTCGTCAGCACCGCATGCCCTGGCCTCATCGCTTGGTAGGTCCCCGAGGCCCGGTCCTGGCTGACGGTACTGTCCGCCAGGACAGCCGGGCGCGAGCTGCGCGGCAGCGGGAACACCGGGACCAGCTGGTTCCCGGATGGTCCAGCGGGTTCTTCCATCATCCGCACGTCAATCTGCTGGCCGACCTGCACGGTCACCTGCTTGGCCTGGACGCCGAACAGCCCGGCGCAGCTGCCAACGGCAAACACCTGCCCGTCTACGCGCACCAAGGCCGGAGTCCCGCATGAGGTGATCCCGGTCCGGTACCACCACGGCCTGCTGCTCGCGGAGGCGTCAGGGATCCGCGTGTGCGCCGGCCCGCAAGAGCCCAGCAGGCAAGCGCTTGCCAGCGCGAACGCGCAGGCAATTGTGTGCCGCAGCCAGGTCCCCGTCACGATCCTCAGACGTTCGCGGCGCCCGCCCGGTTCCCTGGACCCTCGAATCGGAGCCCTGCTGGCGCACGCCGGCGGGCCGGGCTACCGGCGCCGGGGGCCGACCGTGAAGGCCCAGTTCAGGATGCGGGTGGCGTCGGAGGAGTTGGCAGCGGTGATGGACCCGGGGCTGTCGAGCGTGACGCCGATGACCGAGTAGCCGTTTCTGGTGGCCTCGAACAACAGGCACTGCCCGGCGGCCCCGGTGTATCCGGGCTTGATGCCGATCACGCCCGGATAGTGGCCGAACAGCGGGTTGAGGTTCCGCCACAGGTAGGCGTGGTGCCCCGATCCGGCGCTGATCCGGTAGCTGCGCTGGTCCACCACGGAACGGAAGACCGGGGACCTCATCGCGACCCGGCCCAGGGTGAGCAGGTTGGCGGCGGTGGAGTAGTTCGAGTACGGGGTCGGCCAGGGCAGCCCGTCGAAGGTGCTGAAGTGCGTCCGGGTCATGCCGAGCAGCCGGGCGACGGCGTTCATCTTCGCGATGAACGCCGTCGTGCCCGGGCCGTAGGCCTGGGCCAGCGCGTAGGCGGCGTCGGCGCCGGACGGAAGCAGCATCGCGTAGAGCAGCTGGCCGGCGGTCAGCGTATCCCCCGGCCGCAAGCCGGCGTTGCTGGCGTCGTACCGGCGCACGTACGCGACCACGGCCGACGGGATGGTGATCTTCCGGTCCAGGTGGCCCTCGCTGATCACCAAGAAGGCGGTCATCACCTTGGTGATGCTGGCCATCGGGCGTTCGGTGTTCTGCCCGCGGCTCCACAGCAGCTGGCCGGTGAGCGCGTTCTCGACCGCGGCCGCCTTCGCCTCGACGCCGGCCGGGCCGGAGGCGGCCGGGCTCGCGACGCCAGCCGCGGCGCTCGCCGCCGGCGGCACGGTGAAGGCCAGGACGGTCAGCACCGAGCCGGTCAAAAGGCCGGTCACGCGAACCATCAGGCGAGTCCGCGACACCATAGCAACCCCCTTCAGTCTGTGGGCCAGGCGAAGACCGGGCCGCGGGCACGCAGCCTTACCAGCGAGCCCACAGGCAGCTGAGAACCACCTGCCATCCGCACCACGATCGTCGGACCGTCGACCTCGTTCACGGGCTGGACGCTCAAGACGGCGTCATGGCCGTGATAGCCGCAAGCCGATACGTGGCCGGATAGCCCGTCATCGTTCGGCTCGATATTGATCTGTTCCGGCCGGATCAGGACCGTCACCTGGCCCGCATGACCTGACATGGGTGCGGCGGGATCGAGCGGGAGGTTGCCGAGGAGTGTCTTCACCATGCCGTGGTCGAGGATGCCCTCGACCAGGTTCGCGTCCCCGATGAAGCGGGCCAGCTCGGGGTCGGCGGGCCGGCAGTAGAGGTCTTCCGGTGTCGCGCACTGCGCGATCTTCCCGTCCCGCAGGGCCGCCACCCGGTCGGCGACGGAGAGCGCTTCGTCCTGGTCGTGGGTGACAAGCACGGCCGTGGTGCCGGCCCGGCGGAAGATCTCCTGGACATCGGCGCGGACGCTGGCCCGCAGGTGCGCGTCAAGCGAGGCGAACGGCTCGTCGAGCAGGACCACGGCCGGCTCGACCGCCAGCGCCCGGGCCAGCGCAACCCGCTGCTGCTGGCCGCCGGACAGCTGGTGAGGATAACGCTTGCCCAGGCCGCCCAGGCCCACCGTCTCCAGCAGTTCGGCGACCTTGCCGCCGCGACGTTCCCTGGCGGGGAGCCCGAACCCGACATTGGCCGCGACGCTCAGGTGCGGGAACAAGCCGCCTTCCTGCGGGACGTAGCCGATCCGGCGCCGTTCCGGCGGGACGTGCACGCTAGGGCCGTCGACCAGGGCGTCACCGATCATGATCGTGCCCGTGTCCGCGCGGTCGAAGCCGGCCATCAGCCGCAGCAAAGTGGTCTTCCCGCTGCCGGACGGGCCGAGAATCGCCGTCAGTGATCCGGCCGGCACCTCCAGGTCCACCCCGGTCAGGACCGGGTGGGTACCGAAGGCCTTCCGCAGGCCGGTAACCGCCAGTTGCCGCATGCTCTCATCCTCGCGCTTGAGCCGGACGCTGGAAAAACCGGCCCAAGACATAGCTTGGCACGGCCGCGACGATGATCATCACCAGCGCGAACGGCGCGGCCTGACTGTAGGACAGGTTGGTCTCATAGGCCCAGAACTGCGTGGCCAGCGTCTGCGCCCCGGTCGGGATCAGCAGCAGCGTGGCGGTGAGCTCGGTGACCACCGACAGGAATACCAGGCAGAACGCGGCCACCAGGCCGGGGCCGGCCATCCGCGCGGTGACCCGGAACAGCACCGCCAGCCGGCTTTGGCCCAGCGACCTGGCCACGTCGTCGAGGCCGGCCGGCGCCCGGGCCAGCGAGGCCTTGACCCCGACCAGCGCCAGCGGGAAGAACATGATCGCGTAGCAGACCACGAGCAGCATCGATGTCCCGTAGCCGAATCCCGCCGCGTAGCGTTCGGTGAAGTAGGAAAGGGCGAAGGCGATGACGACCCCGGGCATGCCCAGGACCAGGTAGGTACTTCGCTCGAGCAGCTGCCTGACCCGGCCGCGATGCCGGACGGCCAGCAGGGCCACAGGAAACGCCAGGGCCGTGGCCAGCGCCGCGGCGGCTCCGCCGTATACGGCCGTGTGGCCGGCGGCGTCAAGCAGCGACACGTTAGACCCGCCGGAGAGCCCCGCGGGCAGGCCGTCCGCCATCCAGTACACGGCCGCTCCGACGGGAACGCCGAGCGCGAGCAGGATCAGCGCGGCGAACAGGGCCAGCGCCGGCCAGCGGGTCCAGCCGAGCTGCTTGGGCGGGTTGACCCGCTGGGTCATCGGACCGGACCGGCTGACCTGGGCCCGGCCGCTGTGGCCGTTGAGCACCCCCTCGCCAGCCAGCACGAGCAGGCTCAGCACCACCAGGACCAGGGACAGCGCGCAGGAGGTGGCGATGCTGTACCCCTTGAGCTCGTCGAAGATCTCGGTCGTGAACGTCTGGTAGCCGAGGATGTCGAACGCGCCGTACTCGGCCAGCAGCACCAGGGCCACCAGCAGGCAGCCTCCGCCGATGGCGCCCTTGGCCTGGCCGAGGGTAATCCGGACGAAGGTGCGGAGCCGGCCGCAGCCCAGGCTCCTCGCGACCTCCTCCTGCCCGGGGTCCGCGCCGCGCAGGCTGGCCGCCACCGGCAGGTACACCAGCGGGTATACGGCCAGCGTCATCACGATGACCGCCCCGGTGAAGCCATGTGCCCAGCCCCACAGCGAGTGCCAGCCGAAACTCACCACGAAGTCGGGGATGGCGAGCGGGACGACGACGAACACGGCCCACACCCGGCGGCCAGGCAGGTCGGTCCGCTCCACGCACCAGGCGGCCCCGGTTCCGATCACGGCACAGGCGGCGGTGACCACGACGGTGAGCCGGACCGTGTTCCACAGCAGCGAGGCGGTCAGCGACCGGAAGATCAGGTGCCACACCTGCGCGGCCCCGGCCCCCTGGGCCTCGATCAGCAAGAACACAAGCGGGACCGCGAGGACCGCCGCCACTCCCGAGCCGATCGTGAGCAGCAGGACCGGGCGGCGGGCACGTCCGCGGGCGAGCGCGGCCTGCTCGGCGCGCCTGTCGCGGCGCCCGTCGCGGCGCCCGTCGCGGTGGTCGTCGCGGTGGTCGGCCAGCGTCCCCGCGGCCATCAGCGATCCGCCTCGGCACGGCGGCTCACAGCAGGCCCGCCTGGTGCAGCAGGGCGATCGCCGCTGAGCCGTCGCCGAGCTCGGCGATCGTGATCGCGTTGGGCTGCAGCTGATTAAATGGCGTCTCAGGCGCCGACGTGGTCACCCCGGACCCAAGCGGGTACTCATAGCTCTGTTCGTTCCCGGACGCCCGCGCGATAATCTCCTGCCCTTGCTTGCTGACCAGGAAGGCGAGGAACTTCTGCGCGGCGGCCTGGTGCTTGCTTGATTTCAGCACCCCCGCGCCGGAGACGTCGATGACGTAGCCGGGGTCACGCGGGGCGAAGTAGGCGATCTGCGAATGCATCGCCGACGCGCCGATCTCGGCCTTGAGCCGGTACCAGTAGTACTGGTTGATGAGGCCGAAGGCGACCTGACCCTGGTTCACGTCATTTACCAGCGTCTCGTTGTCGGGGACGCTGTGACTCGCGGCGTTGGACTTGATGCCTTCCAGCCAGCTGAGCGCGGCCGCCTGACCGTAGGTCTTCGTCACCGAGGTGACGATCGGCTGGAAGTCGGTCTCGCTGGCGGCGAGGGCCAGCTTGCCCTTGTACTTCGGGTCAGCGAACTGCAGCACGCTGGTGGGCAGTTGGGCCTTGGCGATCAGCGCCGGGTTGTAGATGAGGACGCTGACCCTCGCCGACACCCCCACCCAGTCCCCGGCCGGGGAGTTGTACGTGGCCGTGGCGCTGGCCAGCGTGCTCGAGCTGACCGGGGACAGCAGGCCTTTTTCCTGCAGGTACTCAAGGGGCGGCGAGTTCTCCGTGTAGAAGACGTCGGCCGGTGAGTGTGACCCTTCCAGCGCGATAAAGTTGGCGAGCGTGCCTTCGTCGTCGTTGCGGACGTTGACGGTGATCCCGGTCTGCTTCTCGAACGCGGCCGCCAGCCCGTTGGTGGTCTGCTCGTGCTGGCCGCTGTACACGGTGACCGACGCGTTCGAGGGATCGGATCCCGACGCGCCGCAGCCGGTGAGCACTCCGGCCCCCAGGCAGCCGCAGGCGATGGCGGTCGCGAGCGTGACCCGCCAGCGCATCACGAGGCCGCGCCTGAGTAAACGGCGATGATCGCCCAGTTCACCCCGGGGTCCGCTGTCCTTGGGTTCGTCATCTACCCTTTCCTCGTGCTCGTTGCGGCGTGCCACGGCCGGGTCGCAGGCGGCTTAGCTTAGGCTAACCTAACCTACCGTGGCCGTATCATCGTGGGACACCAGGGTACGGAGAAAAGCATGAGCGAGATGACGCAGCATCCGGTGGTCCAGCTCAAGGACGGGGCGGTCCGCGGCCAGGCCGACTCGGGGGCGGCTGCGTTTCTCGGCATTCCCTACGCCGCTGCTCCGTTCGGCCCGAACCGGATGCGGGCACCGCAGCCTGTCCAGCCCTGGACGGGCGAACGTGACGCGACGGCGTTCGGGCCGACCGTGCCCAAGGGCGATTACCCGCCGCAGTACGCGTCGTTGTTCCCTGAGGTGGTGATCCCGGGCGAGGACTGCCTGAACCTCAACGTGTGGACCCCCGACCCCGGCGCCAGCGGGCTTCCTGTGCTCGTCTGGATCCACGGCGGCTCGTTCATGAACGGCTCGTCCTCGGTCGCCGAGTACAACGGCGCGGCGTTCGCCCGCGACGGCATCGTCTGCGTGACCATCAACTACCGGCTGGCCGCCGAGGGCTTCCTGTCCCTGGACGACGGCATCGCCAACCTCGGGCTGCTCGATCAGCTGGCGGCGTTGCGGTGGGTGCAGGGCAACATCGCCGCGTTCGGCGGGGATCCGGCTCGCGTCACCGTCGCGGGTGAATCGGCCGGGGCCATGAGCGTGACGACGCTGCTGTCGATACCGCTGGCCGAAGGCCTGTTCGCCCAGGCCATCGCGCAGAGCGGGGCCGGCGCCCACACCCTGACCCAGGGCCAGGCCGTCATGGTGGGCGGCCACCTCGCGGCCGCGCTCGGCGTGCCCGCGGACCGGGACGCGATCAAGGCCGTTCCGCTGGACACGCTCGTGCGGACCGCCTCTGACCTGGTGGTGGAGGTGCAGACCAACCCCGATCCGGCCAGGTGGGGGCAGCTCGCGCTGAGCTTGCTGCCGTTCGCGCCGGTCATCGACGGCTCGGTGCTGCCCGTGGCGCCGATCACGGCGTTCGCCGCGGGCCAGGGCGGCGGCGTCCCGCTGCTGATCGGATCGAACCGCGACGAGGCCCGGCTGTTCCTGGTCGCGGCGGCCAGCATCGACCTGATCGACGACGCGGGGCTCGGTGCGGTCGCGGGCGCGTACGGCCTGACGGACAAGGACCTCGCCGTCTACCGCGCCAGCCAGCCAGACGCCAGCCCAGGCGACCTGCTGGCCGCCGTGATCAGCGACTGGTTCTTCCGCGTCCCGGCCATCCGGGTGGCCGAGGCGCGGGTAGGCGCGGGTGCTTCCGGCACGTGGATGTACCGGTTCGACCGGCCGGAGCCGCGGGACAACCACCGGCTCGGAGCGTGCCACGGCGTCGAGATCCCGTTCGTGTTCGACACCATCTCCCTGGACGAGCTGCGTCCGCGTCTCGGCGAGGCGCCCGAGCGAGCCGTCGCGGACCAGGTGCACCGGGCATGGGTGAGCTTCATCACCGGCGGCGACCCGGGCTGGGCCCCTTATGACACCGTTCGCCGCACCACCGGCCTGCTGACGGACACCGTCAGCGCGGTGGATGACCCGGCGGGCGGCGAGCGCGCCCGCTGGGACGGCATCCGCTGAACCCGCGGGCTAGCTGCTCCGGGCCCGCATCGTTGAAAACGGGGAACAGCGGGGTAGCGTCGAGAGGGTGAGCGCTAAGGGAGAGTTTGTTCGCGATACCAAGTACCTGAACGGGCGGATCACGGCCGACGGGCGGGACGGCAGCTTCCCGGCACAGGCCGGCCGGTACCGGCTGGTGGTGGCGCGGGCCTGCCCGTGGGCGAACCGGACGATGATCGTCCGGCGGCTGCTCGGGCTCGAGCCGGCCCTGTCCATGGGCATCTGCGGGCCCGAACATGACTGGCGGAGCTGGACGTTCGACCTTGACCCTGGTGAGGTCGACCCGGTGCTCGCCATCCACTGGCTGCGGCAGGCCTACGAGAAGGCGGTGCCCGGTTACGACCGGGGGGTCACCGTCCCGGCCATCGTGGAGATCTCCTCGGGCGCCGTGGTGACCGCCGACTTCCGGCAGATCACCCTGGACCTGGAGCACGAGTGGACGGCGTTTCACCGGCCGGGCGCGCCCGACCTGTACCCGGAGAAGCTGCGGGACGAGATCGAGGAGATCAGCGACCTCGTCTACGAGGACCTGAACAACGGCGTGTACCGGTGCGGGTTCGCGACCACGCAGGCGGCCTACGAACAGGCCTACGGCCAGCTGTTCGGCCGGCTCGACTGGCTGTCCGAGCGGCTCGCCACCCGGCGTTACCTGACGGGCGACACGATCACAGAAGCGGACATCAGGCTCTGGCCCACGCTGGTCCGGTTCGACGCGGTGTACCACGGCCACTTCAAGTGCAACCGGAACAAGCTCACCGAGATGCCTGTGCTCTGGGCGTACGCGCGCGACCTGTACCAGACGCCCGGCTTCGGCGACACGATCAACTTCGCGCAGACCAAGCAGCACTACTACCGGGTGCACACCAACCTGAACCCGTCCCAGATCGTTCCGGCCGGACCCGAGGAGTCCGGCTGGCTCGAACCGCACCGGCGCGACGAACTAGGCGGCCGGCCGTTCGGCGAGGGAACACCGCCAGGTCCGCCGCCACCTGACGAACGGGTGACGGACGGACCTGGCAGTTAGGCCGCGCGAGCCGGCCGGGTTCGGCTCGCGCAAGGTTCGGTGTTCAGCTTGAGCAGGCGCCGGGCGGGGTGAGGGTGACCAGGCCGGCTTGGGTGGCCCGCTGATCGGTGTAGTAGGCGTAGGTGTGGCCGGCCATGACGGTGACGCTGCCGAAGTGCTCCACCACGCCGCCGTCGGTGGGAATGACCACGCTCTCGCGCACCTGCCCGGTTTCCGGGCTCGCGCACACCAGCGTGTGCGAGCCGCCGATCCAGACAACGCCGCCGCTGAGGGTGGGGACCGAACTCAAGCCGGCCCCGGCCCCGGCGCCGAGCCTGAACATGCGGGTCAGGTCCCCGCCGGGGGCGAACCAGGCCGACTCGGTCATGCCCACGCCGGTGGTGCCCCAGACGCCGCCTGAGGTGGCGACCAGGTTGGCCGCGGTGGTGGTGAGACCAGTGATGGCCGAGGATCCCAGCTGAGCGCCGCTGGCCGGGTTGTAGATCAGCAGCTGGAAGGCGCCGGTGCTGACGTACAGCTTGCTCCCGCCGGGGGCGAGGGCTACCGAGCTCACCGGGCCCGCGGGCACGCTGATCTGCCTGACCACCTGGCGGGTGCCTGGGTTGACCACCACGACGCCGCGGCCCGCGGCCACGTACAGGTACCCGCTTGATCCGCCGGTCAGCACCCCGCCGGCCGTCGTGGACACCGGCCCGCTGACCGGCACGGTGACCGACGCGACCTGGGCCAGCGTCCTGGCGTCGTAGCCGCGCAGCACCACGCTGGTGCCTGCGTACTCCGAGACCACCCAGACCGTGCTTCCGCTGACCACCGGCGCACCGGGGATTGATGCGCCGAAGGGGACCGAAGCCAGGACGTTCCCGTTGGCCGGATCGATCCGGGCGAGGTTACCGGCATCGGTGGCGTACAGCGAGCCGTCACCGGAGGTCAGCGAGTCCGGCGCGAACGTGTCACGGTTGATCAGCTCGGCGCCCCACGTCCCGTTGGCCACCCGCTCCGGGGGCCAGCTCGGCTCCGCGGACGTCCGCAGCTGCGAGGGGGCCGGGGAAGAGGCCGATGTCGAGACCGACGCCGTGGGCGACGCCCCGCCCGCGGACGACGCCGTACGGTGCGAGGTCAACGTGGTCGCGAGGCCCGCGCTGGCGCCGGCTACCACGATGACGCCGGCCGCGGCCAGGACCGGCGCCCAGCCCCGGCCCCAGGCACCGCGCTTGACCCGGGTGCCGCGCTGGGCGCGGGGCTCACGGTGGCGGCGCCGCCCGGACTCAGCGGCCTGGTTGGCCAGCCGGAACGCGACATCTTCGACCGTCACCCGGCGGGGCGGCTCAGGGGCGACGCGGCGCAGCATCTCCGCGAGCTGGTGTTCTTCTGTGTTCACGACGACACACCTCCCGCCAGCAGCTCCGCCAGCCCCGGCGCGTCCCTGAGCCGGGCCAGCGCCTTGGACGCATGAGCTTTCACCGTGCCGACCGAGCAGCCCATCGCCGCCGCGGTCTGCGATTCGGTCTGGTCGGCGAAGTAACGCAGCACCACCACCGCGCGCTGCCTGGCCGGCAACCGGTCAAGCGCCGCGATCAGCGCCTGCCTGGCATCAACCTGAGCGAACACGTCGCCGTAGGCCTGCAGCTCGGGCAGCCGCCCGGTCGCCACCTCGCCGTTCCAGCGCCGTCGGCGCCACCGCAGGTACGTGTTCACCATGATCTTCCTGACGTACAGTTCGGGCGCATCCTGCCTGATCAAGCTGTCCCACCGCGGCCAGGCCGCGGCCAGCGCGGTCTGCACGAGATCCTCCGCGCTCGGCCAGTCACCGGTCAGCAGCCAGCCCGACCGCAGCAACGCGGTCGATCGCGCCTCGACGAAGTCACGGAACCCGTCCGGCTCAGACGGACGACCCTCCACGGGCGACACCTCCACCGACCCCTCGATTCCTTGCCCACCATCACACCGGCTCAGCGTTATCACGTGTGTTAAGAGGCGCTGGCTGACCGGGAAGGTTTACTCGCGGAGGCGGCCGAGTTCGGCGGTCGCCCGGCGCTGCCTGGACTCGGCCCGGTAGGACTGCCGCCTGGCCTCGGCGAGCCGCTGACGCGCGTCAGCGAGCTCGGCTTCCAGGTGCCGGACCGTATCCTCCAGGTCCTGCTCGGCCTCGTTGGCGGAATCAGCGGCCTGGCCGGCTTCAGCCACGGCCCGTTCGGCCAGCTGGATCTTCTCCTGGCGGCGACGGTCACGCTCCGCCGCGGGCTCAGCCGGCTCGGGTTTGGCGGCTTTCTGAGTCCGGGCGGGCGGCGGAGCAGCTGACGGCGCGGCGCCTGGGGCCAGGCCGAAGCCGGCCCAGTGGGCGGCACGCACCAGCGTGCCCAGGTTCGCGGCCACCTCCGGGTCGGCGATCGCGGCGTCGAGGGTGGCGGTCACCTCTTCCCGCAGCGCCGCGGGCGGTGCGGGCAGGTCCGACACCTGCAGCGCCTGCCGGGTGAGCTCATCGACCAGCCGCCCGCGGGCCGCGGTCAGCTCGCGGATCCTGGTGCCGTCCATGGACGGCTCGTCGTGGAGCTCGGCGGCCAGCGCCGCCAGCCGGGACGCGACCCGCGGATCGGCGTGGACCAGGCGATTGACCACCCAGGCCGAACGGGTCGGCTTGCGCAGCCCGGCGATCTGCTTGGCCACGGCCGTCTGGCCCGCCTCGCGGGCGCTGGTCACGAGTTCTTGGCGGCGTTCGGTGAAATTGTCCGGGTCGGCCTCGTACAACTCAGCTACCGCGTCCGCCAGCAGGTCAGACGGCACCGTGCCCTTTGGCTCGCTCACAGGGGCAGGATAGGGGCCATGACCGGTGTCGTGCCATCAGGACGGGGACACCTGCTGACCGCGCGCGGGAACATGATGGCGTTCAAGGCCGCAACCGGGACGCCGAGCCGGCCTGAGCGATACCCGCCGGAATGGCCAGGCAAAATGTCGGGGGGCCGACGTAGGGTGGGGAACTGTGACGACGACCGCACCCACAGAGTTGACAACGGACTCGCTCGAAGGGTACCGCCGGGAGCTGACCGGCTACTGCTACCGCATGCTGGGCTCGGGCTTCGAAGCCGACGACGCGGTGCAGGAGACGATGCTGCGTGCCTGGCGCGCGGCGGACGGGTTCGAGGGACGCTCGAGCGTGCGGTCCTGGCTGTACCGGATCGCCACCAACATCTGCCTGGACATGCTGCGCGGCCGTCAGCGCCGTGCGCTGCCCATCGACCTGGGGCCGGCCTCTCCGCCGGTCGAGGCGCTGCTCGGGGACTGGCACCCGGACGACATCTGGATCTCCCCGATCGCGGACTCCAGGGTGGTGCCCGAGCACGGCGACCCGGCCGAGATCGCGGTGGCGCGCGACACGATCAGGCTAGCGTTCGTGACCGCGCTGCAGCACCTGCCTGCCAGGCAGCGGGCCACGTTGATCCTGTGCGAGGTGCTGCGGATGCCCGCGGCCGAGGCCGCCACCACCCTGGGGACCAGCGTGGCCGCGGTCAACAGCGCGCTGCAGCGGGCCCGGGCCACCCTGGCCGCGCTGCCCGAAGAGCAGCGTCCCTGCACGGTGGACGCGGACCAGGCGGACCTGCTGGCCAAGTACGTCGACGCCTTCCAGCGTTACGACGTGGATCAGCTGGTCACGCTGCTGCACGAGGACGCGCTGATGACGATGCCGCCGTACGCGATGTGGATCAGGGGCGCCCAGAACGTCTGCCGGTGGATGCTCGAACCGTCGCCGAGCCTGTGCCGCGGCTCGATCCTGGTACCCGCGGGGCAGGTCAACGGGGTCTCTGCGCTAGCCCAGTACAAGCCAGACCCGAACGGCGGGCGCGCGCCCTGGGCGCTCCAGGTGCACGAGGTGTCGGGCGGCCGGATCAGCCGCCTGACGTACTTCCTGGACACGGAGCGGATCTTTCCCGCGTTCGGCCTGCCGCCGCATCTGGGGTGAGCGCTGAACCGACCTAGCTGAGGTCGACCGGGTACCAGGTCGCGGGGTCGGCGGGGACGGGCTGGAAGTCATAGCGCACGGTGCCGTCGGCGGCCAGGGCGACCAGGCTGACCGACGTGCTCCCCCACACCCGGCCGTCGGGCAGTTCGCGGCGGACGATGATGGCGCCGGTTTCGATGCCGGGCGGCCCGCCGGGGCTGCCGGGGTTGCCGGGGCTGCCGGGGCTGCCGGGTTCGTCGGCGGTGAGGGTCAGCCAGTCGCCCCAGGCGTCGGCGAGGGAGGCGGCCGGGTCGCCGGAGGGCCGGTGCGCGGCGAACTTCGGGCCAAAGCGTGTGGCCTTGGGGTCGTCGGCGGGGGGCTGGCCGACGGGGGGCTGGCCGACGGGCGGGTACATGTGTCCGATGTTGGTCAGAACGTGGGTGGCGGGGGCGAGTTCGGTGAGGTCCGTCTGGCGGCCGTCCCAGCCCAGCAGCAGGACCGCGGCGGGATCGGCGCACACCAGGTAGAACGGGTCGTACCAAGCCAGCGCCTCGGGGTCGTCGTGGAGCTTGCGCAGCGCCTGCTGTCCCTCCTGCGCCGCGCGTAGCGGGAGCTCGCCCCGGGACCGGCGGCGGCTGGCCGGGGCGAACTCGCCCCGGCCGTTCAGCAGGCAAGCGACGCGCGGCAGGTCAGGGTGCACCGCGAGCCAGGTCCCGCCGGCCTGCTCGTCCCGCCCGCCGATCAACGGTGACCCCGGCCAGTGCCGGGCCGGCCGCTGCCACGGGCGGCCGGTGAACTCGTCCCGCACGCCGAGCAGCAGCAACGGCACCTGGTCTTGCGGCGCCAGGCTGACCACGACGGTACACATCTCGGCTTCGAGTCTTCCATGCGTGATGCCTGGCAGTGCGGGTGAGCCACGGATCGTTCGGGATAAAAACGGGTTTGCTGGATTATCGTCGGGCGGGTGGCAGCGCGGAGTTCGGGACCTCCTGTGGAGGGGCTGCCCTACGGGCTGGGTCTTGGTGTCGCCGTGCTGGCGCGGGAGCCAGGCCGACAAGGGGCAGGGTGACGGCGCCCTATCCCGGGCGGCCCCGTGGGGTTCTCGGTGCCTGCGAGACAGGACAGCACGCGCGTGCCCGGGGGTGCGACGGGCTCGGGGAAGATTGAAGCAAAACGGCGCCCGGGCACGCTCACGGGCCCGTGCTGAGGCGGCAGGGACGAGCGGGGTCAGCGGGACGCCAGGGACCGCCGCGGCGCCGCGCGGCCCCGGACGTCCGCCCGGCCTAGCTCAGCACGACGTTGACGATCTTGCCGGGGACGATGACCAGGCGGGCTACGTCCTCGTGCGGGTAGCCGGGGTGGCGGACCGCTACGGCGCGGATCTCGTCGGGGCCGGCCTGGGCCGGGACATCGATGGTGAAACGGACCTTGCCGTTGACCTGGACGGGAAGCGTGACGGTACCGTCGGCGGCTAGCGCCGGATCGGGCTGCGGGAACAGCTCGTAGGCCAGGGACGAGGGGTGGCCCAGCCGCTGCCACAGCTCCTCGGCGACGTGCGGGGCCAGCGGCGCCACCATCAGGACCAGCGGCTCGGCCAGGGTGCGCGGCACCCGAGGCAGCCGGGACGCGTGCGCGGTCAGTGTGATGATCGCCGCGATCGCGGTGTTGAACCGCAGCGCGGCGATGTCCTCCCGGACCGCGGCGATGCTCTGGTGCAGCAGGCGCGCGGTGGCGGGGTCCATAGGCGCGGGGTCCATGGCAGCGGACCCGGAGTCGGCTGGCGGGATCCGGGTCTCCCCCGTCGTCTCGTCGATGATCAGGCGCCACAGGCGCTGCAGGAACCGGTGCATGCCGACGATGTCGTCGGTGCGCCACGGACGGTCGCCGTCCAGCGGGCCCATCGCCATTTCGTACAGCCGCAGCGTGTCCGCGCCGTACCTGGCGTACAGGTCACTCGGGCTGATGCCGTTCTTCAGGCTCTTGCCCATCTTCCCGGCCCGCCTGGTCACCGGCTGGCCGTGGTACGTCCAGCCGCCGGCCGGGTCCGCGGTGACCTCGGCGGCCGGAACGTACATGCCGCGGGCCTCGGTGAAGGCGTCCGCCAGGATGTATCCCTGATTGAACAGGCGGCCGAACGGTTCCGTGGTTCCAGCGACACCGTAGTCGTACAGCACCTTGTGCCAGAACCTGGCGTACAGCAGGTGCAGCACGGCGTGCTCGACGCCGCCGACGTACAGGTCGACACCGCGCGGCGCCATCCAGTAGCGCTCGATGGCCCGGCCGACGGGCGCGTGCTCATTGTGCGGGTCCAGGTAACGCAGGTAGTACCAGCAGGAGCCCGCCCACTGCGGCATGACGTTCAGCTCACGCCGGTAGCGCTTGGGGCCCTCCCCCAGATCCAGCGTGACCTCCGCCCAGCCGGGCGCCCGGGCCAGCGCCGGGACCGGGTCGCTCGCGTCGTCCTGCGGCACCGGCCGGAAATCGGTCAGCTCAGGCAGCGTCACAGGCAGCATCTCCTCCGGCACCGCCACCGGGCGGCCGGTCTCGTCGTACACGATGGGGAACGGCTCGCCCCAGTAACGCTGCCGGGAGAACAGCCAGTCCTTCAGGTGGTACGGCCCGCCGCTCGGGCCAATCCAGTTCCGCTGCAGGCGCTTGACGTGCTCGGGCCAGTCCACGCCGTCCAGGTCGGCCAGCAGGCGCTCGGCGAACGCGGTGATGCGCAGCATCCACTGCCGCAGCGGCCTGCGGTGCACCGGGTAGTTGCCGACGGCGCTGCGGCCCTCGTCCGTCACCTCCTCATCGGCCAGCACGGTGCCCAGCCCCGGGCACCAGTTGACCGTGACGTCGGCCAGGTAGGCCAGCCGGTGGCCGTCGATGACGTCCCGCTGCCGGGTGGCGGGCAGGTCCTGCCAAGCCCGGCCGCCGGGCGCGCGCCGGCGTCCCGATTCGAACTGCGCGACCAGCTCGCTGATCGGCCGCGCCCGCCCGGCTCGGCGGTCGTACCAGCTGTTGAAGATCCGCAGGAAGATCCACTGAGTCCAGCGGTAGTACGCGGGGTCGCTGGTGATGATCTCGCGGCTGCGGTCGTGCGCCAGCCCCAGCCGCCGCAGCTGCCTGCGCATGACCGCCACATTCTGCCGGACGGTGACGGCCGGGTGCTGACCGGTGTCGATGGCGTACTGCTCGGCGGGCAGCCCGAAGGTGTCGAACCCGAACGGATGCAGCACCTCGTGACCGGTCATCCGCAGGTACCGGCCGAACACGTCGGTGCCGATATAACCCAGTGGATGACCGACGTGCAGCCCGATGCCGCTGGGGTAGGGGAAAAAGTCCAGCAGGTAGAACTTGGGGCGCCCGGTGACGGGACCGGACTCGCCGGGCCGCGCGCCCTCGGGGTTCGGCGCGTGGAAGGTCCCTTCCCGCTCCCAGCGGTCCTGCCAGCGCAGCTCGATCTCGTTCGCCAGCCGCGCGTCGTACCGGAACAGCGGCGCATCGGTGTCCATGGGTTCTCCTCGCATCGGTGCGGTCATGCCGGGTGGTGGCCGCGATTTCGGCCGGGACATGAAAAAGCCCCTCACGCATGAGGGGCGGCCGCACTGACTGATCGTGTCAGTGCGGCATCGCAAGGAGCAGGCGAGCGGAGGTCGGCATGGGACCAGGATAACCGCCTGGCCGGTCATGTCCACGGGATTAACGGGTGACAGATGCGGGTGAGCCACGGATCGTTCGGCCCAAAAATGTGTTGCCTGACGGCATAGGCTTTTTGTGTGCCGGAAACGGAGCGGCCAGCGGAACTGGCTGATGTCGGGCGGCTGGCGCGGCGGCTGCTGAACCGGGCGGTGGAGGCCGCACGGGCGCAGGACAAGCCGCTGCGGCACCTGCTCCTTGACCACCTGGGCGCCGACGCAGCCTACCTGCCCACCGCGTCGGCGACCTGGCGATTTCCTGCAAGGTCCGCTCGGCACGGCGGGCGTGGGCGGCGTGATGACCACCGCTAAGCCGTGCGGGCCGGACGGACAGACCATGGCGTGCGTGAGCCACGGCATCTACCTGGTGCACGACGGGGAGGCCCGGCTGGCCATCTTGCTGCAGCCGGTGGAGCGCGGACCCAACCCCGAGGTGGGTGCTCCAGGTCACCGGCGCGGATCCGGACAAGATCCGGGTTGTGCTGGCCGAGATCCAGCGGCTCACCAACGAGCGGAGCGTCTTCCGCGGCCAGGTCATCGGCTTCGGGCCAGAGGTATTCGGCCCGGGCCGGCAAGTACCTTTGAACTTCCTGGAACGTCCCGCGGTCGGCCGCGACCAGGTCGTGCTAACCCGATGACATGCTGGAGAACATCGAACGGCAGGTGCTCGGAGTTGGCCGGCATTCCGGCCGGCTGCGCGCGAGCGGGCAGCATCTCAAGCGCGGCGTGCTGCTGCACGGGGCGCCGGGCACCGGTAAGACGACAACGTGCGCTACCTTCTCGGCCAGCTGCCCGAGGCGACGGTGCTGGTGATCGCCGGGCGGGCCCTCAGCCGGATCAGGGAGGCCTGCTCGGTCGCCCGGTCGCTGCAGCCTGCCGTCATCGTGGTCGAGGACGTAGACCTGATCGCCGAGCAGCGGGAGGCGCGGCCGGGTGAGCATCCGCTGCTGTTCCAGCTGCTCAACGAGATGGACGGGCTCAATTCCGCCGTCGACGTGACGTTCTTGCTCACCACCAACCGGGCCGACCTGCTTGAGCCCGCGCTGGCCGCCCGCCCGGGCCGGGTCGACCTGGCCGCCGAACTGCCCAGGCCCGACGCCGACGCCCGGCGCCAGCTGATCCGGCTTTACCAGGGCGACCTGGTGCTCGACCTGGCGGCTCCGGAGAGCATCATCGAGCGGACCGAGGGGGTCACCGCGGCCTTCCTCAAGGAACTGCTCCGCAAGGCGGCGCTGCTGGCCTGCGACGAGGATGCGGGCGAGGGGCCGATCCAGGTGACGGACGCGCAGCTGGGGAGCGCGCTTGACCAGCTGCTTGACAGCGGCAATCAGCTCACCCGCGTGCTGCTCGGCGGCGAGGAGCCCGCGGCGCCTGGCGGGCAGCGGCCCCGGGGTCGGTAGGTTTCCGCGCATGCTGCCTGCCGTGCACACCGACGAAGAACTGCGGGCCATGGTCGGCGACGAGACGGACCCCGCGCTGCTGCATACGGAGGTCATGCGCGAGCATTTCGTCGTGCACCCAGACCACTGGACGCTCGGCGGCGTCCTGGACTTCGAGCCCGCCATGATCGGCGATGCCGCCTACGACTTCGGCGCGCTCGGCGTCTTTACCTCCCGTGGGGACGCCCGCCTGCTCGGCCCTTACATCCCGGTTTTATGCTGGGACATTCGGTCATTAATCATGATCGTGGACAGTTTCGGGCGCTATGGGTCCGCACGTCAACATCTTGCCATCGGCCGATGCGGTATAAGGGATCGGTGAGCTGCACCGGGAATCTGGGTGACCGTGACGGAAGGACCTGAGCGCATTGGCGTGGCGGGTGACTGGCACGGGAACACGCCGTGGGCGACCCGCGCGATAGCCAAGATGTCGCGGCTGATGCCTGATAGCGGCCCGCGGATCATCGTGCACCTGGGCGACTTCGGCATCTGGCCCGGGCCGGCCGGGCAGGAGTACTTCTCCCGGATACGCTCCGCGCTCGCGGCCGCGGCCGCCGAGCTGTGGTTCGTAGACGGCAACCACGAGGACTTCAGCCAGCTCGGCGCGCTACGCCCGGGTCCGGACGGCCGGGAGCAGGTCACCGAACGCATCTGGCACCTGCCCCGCGGCCACCGGTGGCGCTGGGGCGAACGGGACTGGCTCGCCCTCGGCGGCGCGGTCAGCCTGGACCGCGCCGACCGGACCCCCGGCACCAGCTGGTGGCCTGAGGAGCAGATCAGCCCGGCCCAGGCCGCGGCGGTCATGGAGGCCGGCCCCGCCGACGTGATGGTCACGCACGACTGCCCGGCCGGGGTCGAGCACACCTTCCCTCCGCTGCCGTCCTGGTGGTCGGCCGCCGACCTGCGCCGCAACAACGCGCACCAGAGCATGCTCCGCGAGATCGTGCTGGCGGTGCGGCCGCGCTGGCTGATGCACGGCCACCTGCATATCGACTACCAGCGCCGGGTGGACCTAGGCGGCGGCCCGCTAGAGATAGCCGGCCTGGACCGCGACGGCGCTCCGCGCGGCAACTGGGCCATCCTGGACGTGGCCAGCATGCGCTGGCTGCGTGTCCAGGGCAAGCCCATCAGCAACGCCATCCGCGGCCTGACCGGATCGTCGTAAGCCCGGCGGGACAGGTCACCGCGGTGGCGGCTGACATCGTGCGTACCATCGTTCCCGGGAGGACTCATCGATCTGGACCGGCGGCTGGACCCCGAGATCGCCGCCGACGCTCAGCCGAGCCCGCCTCAGCCCCCGGCCGGCGCCGCGGCAGCCAGCTTGAGCAGGGCGTTCTCCACCACTTCGGTCAGCGCGGGGTGAATCCAGTACTGCCCCCGGGCCAGCTCGGCCACCCGCTGGCCGGAGACGGCGGCCTGCACCAGCGGCTGGATGAGCAGGCTGGCCTGATAGCCGAGGATGTGGGCGCCGAGCAGCTTCCCGGTCGCCGGGTCGCCGTACAGCTTGCAGAGGCCGGTGGTGTCCTGCCTGGCCCACCCGTAGGCCGTGTCCGCGTAGGCCTGCACGGCCTCGACGTAAGGCCGGCCGCCCGCCAGGTCTTGCTGCCGGGCGCCGACGGTGGCGATCTGCGGCTCGGTGAACACCGCGGCCGGCACCCAGTCGTGCGGGTACGGGCGCAGGTCCTGCGGGCAGGCCAGGTTATGGGCCAGCGTCCTGGCCTCGGCGTTAGCCACGTGCTTGAGCTCGAACGGCGAGCTGGCGTCGCCCAGCGACCAGACGCCCGCGGCCGTCGTCCGCCCGTAGGAATCCACCTCGATCCGCCCGTCGTCTCGCCGCTTGACGCCGGCCAGCTCCAAACCCAGGTCATCGGTGTCCGGCCGGCGTCCGGCCGCCACCAGCAGCAGGTCGCCTGTCACCGTCGTGCCGTCGTCCAGCTCGACCGCGACCTCCGCACCGCGACGGTGCACGCCGGTGATCGTGGCCGACAGCCGGACGTCCCAGCGCTGGCGGGCCAAGGTGGTGAAGCGGCCCGAGATGGCCGGATCGAAGTTCTCAAGCAGCTCCGGACCGGAGGTGACCAGCCGGACGTCGACGCCAAGGCCGGAGAACACGTGGGCGAATTCGGCCGCGACGTAGCCGCCGCCGACGATGACCAGGCGGGCCGGAAGCTCGTCGATGCGCATGATCGTGTCGGAGGTGTGGAACTCCACCCCGGCGCCGGCGATCACCGGCGGGATCACCGGCGTCGCCCCGGTCGCCAGCACGATGCGGTCGGCGCTGATCCGGATGCGGTCATCGATGATCAGCTCGTGCCGCCCGGCGAAACGGGCGTGGCCGGGCAAGAGCGTCACCCAGTCCATCGCGGCCCGGGCCCGGCGCCCGTCCGCCGAGACCTGGTCCACCCGGGTAAAGATGCGGTCCCTGATGGCCTGCCAGTCCACCTTGGTCACCTCGGCGCCGATGCCGAACTCGGGTGCAGACCGCACCCCGGCGGCCACCTCGGCCGTGTGCACCAGCATCTTGCTGGGGATACAGCCCCGGTTGATGCAGGTGCCGCCGAAGGCGCCGGCTTCGATGACCGCGACGGGACCGCAGGACCGGTCCTCCGGCACGACGACATTTCCTGACCCGGAACCAATGACGGCGAGAGAAAAGTGCTGCACTCAAGAATGCTAGGCGAGGCGCTGCGATCGATCCCGGTACAGTCGGCAGCACGACGAGGACGGAGGAGGGCGGGTGCCAGCCGACTACGAGAAGATCCGCGACGAGAACATCGCCAGGTACGGCTGGGACACCGCGGTGCTCGACCTGCTCGGGCAGCTGTACAGCGAGCGCACCCACTTTATCTTCGAGCTGATCCAGAACGCCGAGGACGCGGGCGCGACCGAGCTGGCCTTCGAGCTCTTCGGTGACCGGCTGGAGCTGCGGCACGACGGACGCCCCTTCACCGAAGCCGACGTGCGCGGCGTCTGCGGGGTGGGCCACAGCGGCAAGGCCGCTGACCTCACCAAGATCGGCAAGTTCGGCATCGGCTTCAAGTCGGTGTACGCGTACACCAAGAACCCGCAGGTCCACAGCGGCGGCGAGCACTTCAGGATTTCCAGTTTCGTCCGGCCGGTGGCGATACCGCCCCGGGCCTCGGCGGGGACCCTGTTCGTCTTTCCCTTCGATCACGACAGCGTCAGTGCCGCGACCGCCGTCCGGGAGATCGCCGCGGCGCTGACCGCGATCAAGCCCCGCACCTTGCTGTTCCTGACGAGCATCGGACGCCTGCGGGTCAGCGGCACCGGGGTCACCGACGCGGTGATCGACCGTCAGGCGCAGCGCCAGCGGGGCCAGGCCCGGCACGTCACGCTGGCCAAAGGCGGTGGCTACCGGGAGGAGTGGCTGCTCTGGGACCGTTCGGTCCAGGGCCATCCGGCGCAGCGGATCGAGATCGCCTTCCTGGCCGAGGCGGGCCGGATCGTGCCGTGCGGCGATTCCCCGCTGACCGTGTTCTTCGCCACCGAGAAACCGACCTATCTGGGCTTCCTGGTCCAGGGTCCGTACCGCACGACGCCAGCCCGCGACAACATTCCCGAGGCCGATCCCGCGAACCAGGCGCTGGTGCGCCAAAGCGCCGGGCTGCTGACCGACGTGCTCCGCGAGCTTCGCGACGGCGGCCTGCTCACGGTGGACGTGCTGCAGGCGCTGCCGGTCGACGCCGCCCGCTTCGCGCCCGGCTCGATGTTCCGCCCGCTGTTCGACGCGGTGCGCGCGGCCCTGGCTGCCGATGCGCTGATCCCGGCGGCCGAGGGCGGTTACGGCACGGCGGGCGAACTGGTGCTAGCGCAGGACCCGGACCTGCTCGAACTGCTCGGGCCCGATCAGCTCGGCGCGCTTTACGGCGCGGGCCCGGCTCGCTTCGCCGCGGCCGCGATCACCGAGCACCTCACCCCCGCCCTGTGGCGGTACCTGCGAAACGACGTCGGCCTGGCCGAGGTCACGCCGCAGGACGTGGCGGCGCGCTTGTCGGCCGGCTTCCTGCAGGCGCAGTCCGATGAGTGGATCACGCGCTTGTACGCCTTCCTGTTCGCCCGTCCGGCGCTGTGGCGGGCGGCGCGGTTCGACGGCGAGCCGGCCGGGCCGGCCAGGTCCCAGCCGGTGATCCGGCTGGAAGACGGCCGTCAGGTCGCGCCGTTCGACGCCCAGGACCGCCCGGCGGTGTACCTGCCAGGCCCGGTGGCCAGCAGCCTGCCCACGGTGCGGCGCGCCGTGGCCACCTCGGCTGCGGCCGGGCCGTTCCTGGCCGCGCTGAACCTGGCCGCGCCGGACCTGCTGACCGAGGTCCGGCAGGTCATCCTGCCCAGGTACGGCGACCTGGACATCACCGCGCTCGACCCGGTCCGGCACGACGCCGACCTGGAATGCGTGGCGCGGGTGCTGGACGAGGCCGCGGCCGGCCCGCGCGCCGAGCTGCTCGATCAGCTGCGGGAAACGCCCTTCCTCATCGGGGAGAACGCCGCGACCGGCGAACAGCGCCTGATGCCGCCGCCCCGGCTTTACCAGCGCAGCAAGGACCTGGAAACCTACTTCGACGGCAATCCCGGCGCCTGGTTCGCGGCCGACCGCTACGGCCCGTGGCTGGTCCAGCTGCGCGGGATGGGCGTCCGGCCGCAGGTCGAGGTCCGCGCCAGGACCGCGAACCAGCTCGGCTACGTGGTGATCACCGTCGATTTCGGCCGGAACGAGCGCGGCCTGGACGGATTCGACCCCGGCGCCCAGATCGAAGGGCTGGACTTTGCCTTGGCGCATGCCAGTCACGTCCGTTCGGAATATGTCTGGAACGTGCTGCTCGCGCCGAACCGCAGGCTGGTCGCCGGGGTGGTCGAGAGATCGGTACTGCAGTCGTTTTCCGATTCTCACCTGGACGACGTCGCGTCGGCGATCGCCGAGGCCGCGGAACGGGAGGCCTGGCTGCCCGGCCGGGACGGGACCTGGCGGCGGCCCGCCGAGCTCTCGCTCGATGACCTGCCGCCGACGTACACCAGGGACGAGGGGCTGGCTCATGCCCTGCACATGCTGCAGCCCGTGGTGGGGCAGGCGGCCAGGCAGCTGGGCATCACGCCGGAGGTGCTGTGGGGCCTGTCCGCCCGGCCGGACCTGGTCGCGCTGATCGAGCGCGAACTGGCCGCCGGCTCCCCCGACTCTTAGCTCCCGCCGCCGGCGGCTAGTTCCCGCCGCCCGCGGCCCCCGGCCTGGTGTGGGTCTCCGCGTCGGAGGTGCGGGCGATGGTGGCCCGGGCGCGGCGCACCGAGATCCGCCCGGACTCGGGCAGCACTTCGGCGATGAACCCGTAAGCCTTGGCTAGTTCGGCGGCGTGGCTGGAACCGGCCGCCGCCTTAGCCTGGGTCCGGGCAAGCCAGTCGATGATGTCCCCCCACCCCGGCGCGGCCAGCGACCCGCCGACGTACTGGACAGAGAGCGCGGCGCACAGGTTCGCGAAGGCGAGCCGCTGGCGCAGTGGCCACTCGCGCAAGGTGCCGAGCACGAAGGCGGCTCCGAAGACGTCGCCGGCTCCGGTCGGATCATGGGCGTTGACCGGGAGCGCGGGCACCCACTCCTGCTCGCCGGTGGTGGAATCGACGGCCATCGCCCCCTGACCGCCGCAGGTGACGACCGCGATGGGGACCCGCGGAGCCAGCGCGTGCAGGGCGTCGTGCGGATCGTCCGTCCGCGTGTAGGCCATCGCCTCCACGCTGTTGGGCAGGAACGCATGGAAGTTCTCCAGCTGCTCAAGCACGCTCGGCGACCATTTCTCGTCCTGGTCCCAGCCGGTGTCGGCGAACAGCAGCATTCCGGCCGCGGAAGCGGTGCGGAACCACTCGCGCGGCTCGACGTCCAGGTGGGCGAAGCCGATCCGGGCGTCCGGGATGGTGGCGGGCAGCTCGCTGGCGGGGACGGGCGGCGGGTGCATGTGCGTCATCAGCGCCCGGTCCCGGTCGACCACCATCGATATCGTCACAGGGGAATGCCAGTCGGAGAACCTGCGCGCGTAGCTCAGGTCGACACCTTCCTGCGCGGTCAGCGTCGACCAGCAGAAATCCCCGTACACGTCGTCGCCGAAGGCCGCGGCCAGGGAGGTGTGCACGCCCAGGCGGCTGGCCGCGATGGCCAGGTTCGCGATGCCGCCCGGGCATGAGCCCATCCCGGTGGCCTGGAGCTCGGTGCCGCGGACCGGCAGGGACTGCAAGCCGGTGAAGACGACATCGAGGAATACGGTGCCGTGCACGAACAGGTCGTACTCGTGGTTCGTGCCGTGGTTCGTGCCGTGGTTCATGTCGCCTCCCCCGGCTCGGTAACGTCGTGGTTGTGCGATTCACCATTCTCGGCGGCGGCGGGTTCCGGGTCCCGCTGATCTGCCGGGAGCTCGCCGTCAGCGGCCTGGCCGTCGACGAAGTCGTGCTCTACGACGTGGTACCCACGCGGCTGCGAGTCATCACCGATGTGCTGGCGGCTGATCGGCTGCCGCTGCGCACGGCCGCCGGCCTCGAGGATGCGGTCCGAGGCGCCGACGTGATCTTCGCGGCGCTGCGCGTGGGCGGCCTGGACGGCCGGGTCAGGGACGAACGGTCCGCGCTGGACCTCGGTGTGCTCGGACAGGAGACGGTGGGGGCCGGCGGCCTGTCCTACGCGGCCCGGGCTGTGCCTGTGGTGGACGAGATCGCCAGGCGGGTCGCCGACGTGGCCCCGCGGGCCTGGGTCATCTCGATGACCAACCCGGCCGGGATCGTCACCGAGGTGATGGCGGCCCACCTCGGGCCGCGGGTGATCGGGGTGTGCGACTCCCCCATGGCCCTGGTCCGCCGGGCTTGCGCCGCGGCCGGCGCGGATCCGGGAGCCTCGCTGGCTCAGCTGGCCGACCGGGTCGAGGCCGACTACCTGGGGCTCAACCACCTGGGCTGGCTGCGCGGCCTGCGGGTGGACGGCACCGACCTGCTGCCAGGGCTGCTGGCCGATCCGGAGCGCCTGGCGCGGATGGAGGAAGTCGCGCTGTTCGGCGCCGACCTGGTGCAGGCGCTCGGCGCGATCCCGAACGAGTACCTGTACTGGTACTACGCCCAGGCCGAGGCGCTGCGCGACGTGCTGGCGGCGGGCCGGACCCGGGGCGAGCATGTCCGGGCCGAGCAGGAGCGGTTCTTCGCGGCCGCGGTGGCCGCCCCCGATCGGGCGGCGCGGCTGTGGGCCGCGGCCAACGACGAGCGCAACAGGAGCTACTTCGCCGAGCTGCGGTCCGCCGAGCGGAACGACGCCGACGTAGCGGCCGGCGGGTACGAGTCCATCGCGATCGGGCTGGCCGCCGCGCTGACTCAGGGCGGCCAGGCGCGGCTGATCCTGAACGTCCGCAACGGCGGCACGGTCCCCGCGCTGGCTGCCGATGCGGTCATCGAGACCGTATGCCTGGTCGACCGCGACGGTGCGGTCCCGCTGCCCGTCTCGCCGCCGTCGGATCACGAGCTTGGCCTGATGTGCATGGTCAAGAGCTGCGAGCGGGCCATCGTCACCGCCGCCCTGACCGGCTCGGCGGACGCCGCGCTGCGCGCGTTCGCGCTGCACCCGCTGGTGGCGTCGCTGAACGCGGCCCGGGCGCTGGCCGCCGCCGCGACAGCCGGGGAGCCGTTCGTGTGACCGGTGTTCCGTTTGAACCGTGGCCGACGTGGGATGGCAAAACCGCTGGTGTGAGGTCAATACCGATACTATATCTATCGATATTATAGGTTTTTAAGCGGACCTGTTCTTCGATTTCTTCGATGACCTGAGGCGGAGGTGGCGTCCGCCCTGGGCTGTTTCCTGTATGGCAGTTCTTCCTTTGCGTGCCGCTCGAGCTCGGCGAGGCGGCCCCGATCGACGGAGCCGTCCGGTTAGAGGCGGACGATCATCTTGCCGGTGTTGTGGCCGCGGAGCAGGTTGATGAAGGCGGACGGGGCCGCCTCCAGGCCCTCGACGACCGTTTCCGTGTGGAACAGCTTGCCTTCGCTCAGCCAGCCGCTGACGTCAGCGATCATGTCGGGCATCCGGTCCCTGTGGTCGGAGACGATGAAGCCGCGCAGGGTGAGCCGCTTGCCGATGACCAGCGCCAGGTTGTGCGGCCCGGCGGGCATCTCGGTGGCGTTGTATTGCGCGATCGCGCCGCACATGGCGACGCGGCCGTGGGTATTGAGCACCGCCAGGGAGGCCTCCAGGTGGTCGCCGCCGACGTTGTCGAAGTAGACGTCGATGCCGTCCGGCGCCGCCTCGCGCAGCTGCCCGAAGATGGGGGCGGATTTGTAGTTGAAGGCGGCGTCGTAGCCGATCTCGGAGAGCCAGCCGACCTTCTCATCGCTGCCCGCGCTGCCGATCACCCGGGAGGCGCCCTTGAGCTTGGCGAACTGGCCGGCCATGCTGCCCACCGCGCCGGCTGCGCCGGAGACGAACACCACATCACCCGGCTTCATCGCCGCGATGTCGAGCAGGCCGACGTACGCGGTCAGCGCGGTCATGCCGAGCACGCCGAGGTAGGCCGACGGGGACAGACCCGAAGTGCCGGCTACGGCCGATACCTTCTGCGCCTGCCTGGCGGGCAGCACCGCCTCATCCCGCCAGCCCAGGTTGTGCAAGACCAGGTCACCCTCGGCCAGGTCCGGGGACCGGCTCTCGGTGACCGAGCCGATCGCCCCGCCCTCGAGCGGCTCGCCCAGCTGGAACGGCGGTACGTAGGACTTAGCGTCGTTCATCCGGCCCCGCATGTACGGATCGACCGACATGAACTGGTTGCGCACCCGGACCTGCCCGTCGGCGAGCTCCGGCCGGTCTGCTTGCCGCACGGCGAAGTTGTGCTCGGTGGGCCACCCGGAGGGACGCGAGGCGAGAACGATCTGACGTGGCACTAGTTCCTCCGCAGGCGGGGACAATTGACGTGGGATGCTATGCGGTCCCACCGTACGCCGGAGTAAGTTCGGCCCGTCAGCGAGGATGAAGCCTCATGATCCGCAGCACCATGCAGGACTACCCGCTTACGATCCGCGCCATCATGCGGCACGGCGCCCAGGTGTACGGCACCAGCGAGTGCGTCACCTGGACCGGCACGGGCACTCGCCGGGTGACCTACGCCCAGGTCGCCCAGAACGCCGGGCGGCTGGCCGCCGCCCTGACCCGGCTCGGCATCGAGCCAGGTGACCCGGTGGCCAGCTTCTGCTGGAACAACACCGAGCATCTGGAGGCCTACTTCGGGGTGCCCAGCATGGGCGCGGTGCTGCATACGCTCAACATCCGGCTGCCCAGCGCCCAGGTGGCCCAGATCGTCAACCACGCCGCCGACCGGATCATCATCGTCGACGACACCCTGGTCCCGCTGCTGGCCAAGATCGCCGGCGAGCTGCCTACCGTGGAGGCGTTCATCGTCAACGGCCCTGCCACTTCAAGCGACGCGAGTGCTGCCGCGCTCGAAGGCCGGGTCCCGGTGCTGCGCTATCACGAGCTGCTCGCGGCCGAGGAGCCCGGGTTCGGCTGGCCGGAGCTTGACGAGCGGGACGCGGCGCTGATGTGCTACACCAGCGGCACCACCGGGGACCCGAAGGGTGTGGTGTACTCACACCGGTCCACCTACCTGCACGCGATGGCGGTCATGGCCGCCTCGGTGCGCGGCATCACCGAGGCGGACCGGGCGCTGGCCATCGTGCCGATGTTCCACGCCAACGCCTGGGGCATGCCGTACACGGCCTTCCTGTCCGGCGCCACGCTGCACATGCCCGGCCCGTTCCTGCAGCCCGAGCACCTCACCAGGTTCATCGCCACCGAGCGGACCACGGCGACCTCCGGGGTGCCGACCATCTGGAGCGCGATTCTGGACTACGGGAACGATCACGACATCGACCTGTCCTCGCTGCAGATCGCCAGCTCCGGCGGCGCCGCCGCGCCCCGGGTCCTGCTCGAGCGCTTCCAGGAGCGCTACGGGGTGCGCATCGTGCAGGGCTGGGGCATGACCGAGCTGAGCCCGGTCGGCGGTATCGCGCTGCCGCCCGCGGGGGTCGAGGAAGGCTCCACCGAGGATCTGGACTGGCGGATGCGGGCCGGCCGGGTCATCCACGGCGTCGAGATGCGCATCACCGGCGCCGATGGCGAGGAACTGCCCGCCGACGGTGTGTCGGAGGGCGAGATCGAAGTCCGCGGGCCCTGGGTCACCGGCTCCTATCACCATGACCCGGCCCCGGAGAAGTTCCACGACGGCTGGCTGCGCACCGGCGACGTCGGCACCCTGGACGACCGCGGCTTCTTCACCATCAGCGACCGCATCAAGGACGTCATCAAGTCCGGCGGGGAGTGGATCTCCTCGGTGGATCTGGAAAACCGGCTCATGGCGCACCCGGCCGTGCAGGAGTCCGCGGTGATCGGGATCCCCGACGAGCGCTGGGGCGAACGGCCGCTGGCCTGCGTGGTGCTGCGCCCAGGGGCGCAGGCGCAGGCCGCGGACCTCGCCGATTTCCTGCGCACCGCGGGCGTGGCCCGCTGGCAGGTGCCGGAAAACTGGGCGTTCGTGGCCGAGATCCCGAAAACAGCGGTCGGCAAGTTCGACAAGAAGGTGCTCCGCGCCCGGGATGCGGCCGGCGACCTGGCCGTCGACCGGGTTACCGGGTAAAGCCTCCGCCCGGGCGGCTCTCCCGCGGGGCCTGCGGTCCCGGCGTGACGGGATAGCGCCTGCGTGTCCGGGGGTGCGGTAAGCCGGAGAAAGATCGTGGTGGATCCGGGCTGCATGGAGTATTTGGTGCATCCCCGTGCACCCGATCCACCGCCAAGCCCGGATCCACCACGCAAATCCCGGTCCTGACGCCAGAACGAGGCCGGCGGTGAGGTAGCTGGGATGGATGTGGCTAGCGAGAGGGCGGGAGCTCCGCCGGGTCCACAGCCAGCCGGCCACGGCGATCAGGATCCCGCCGCGGAGCCAGACGTCGGCCAGGTTGAACGTCGGGCCGTAGAACCAGACATGGATCCAGTCGACCACCGCGCCGTGCAGCACGCTAGGGCCGCGGAACAGGCGGTCCGCGAGGTTGCCGATCCCGCCTGCGGCGGCGAGGGCAGCGCCGGATTGCTCGACGACGCCGGCCGCTAGGCGCGCCCACAGGGCCAGCAGGACCACCCCCACGACACTGACTGCCGCGATGAACGGCCCGTAGCCCGCGCCGAGGCCGAACGCGGCACCATGGTTGAGGACCAGCTGAAAACGCACCAGGCCACCCGCGAGCGTGATCCGGTGGCCGTCGCGGAGCGCACCGCGGGCCCACGCCTTGGCGGCCGCGTCAGCGGCCAGGCTCAGCAGTGCGACCGCGGCGGGCCACGGGACGGGCCGGTTCATGCCGCCTAGCATGCCTGCCCGGGGGGCTTGCCGGCGCCAGCTGGGCGGACGCTATTGTCGGCGCTATGCGATTCGGCACCATCCGGACTGACGGCGGGACCACGGCGGCACGGCTTGACGGGGACGTCCTGATCCCGCTGGACGCCGCCGACGTCGGCGAGATGCTGGCCCGGGGCGGACCTGGCCAGCCACGGACTCCGGCGGCGGCGGTCCCGGTGGCAGAGGCGGACTTCGCGCCGGTGGTCACGCAGCCAGGGAAGATCATCTGCGTGGGGCTGAACTACCGGGCCCACATCCTGGAAACCGGGCGGGAGCTGCCCGAGTACCCGACGCTGTTCGCCAAGTTCGCCGACACCTTGCTCGGCCCGCGGGACGAGCTCGTGCTGCCATCGGTGAGCGAGCGGGTCGACTGGGAAGTCGAACTCGGTGTCGTCATCGGGAGCCCGGTGTACCGGGCCACCCCCGCCGAAGCCCTGGCGGCGATCGCCGGGTACACGGTGGTCAACGACGTGTCGATGCGCGACTGGCAGCGGCGCACCTTGCAGTGGCTGCAGGGCAAGATGTTCGAGCACTCCACGCCGGCCGGCCCGTATCTGGTCACGCCGGACGAGGTCGGGCACGCGGCTGACCTCGAGGTCAGGTGCGAGGTCGACGGCGTCGTCATGCAGCAGTCGCGAACCAGCGACCTGCTGTTCAGCCCGGCGGAAATCGTCGCCTACGCGAGCCAGGCGATTACCTTGAAGCCGGGTGACCTGATCGCCACCGGCACGCCTGGCGGCGTGGGCAACGCCAGGAAGCCGCCGGTCTACCTGCAGCCGGGCCAGGTGCTTCGCACCTGGATCGAGGGCCTCGGCGAGTGCGTGAACCGCTGCGTGGCGGAAAAATAATTCTTCGCACTGGCCGGTGGCGAGTTCAACGATCACGTCCAGCTGACCCAGGTGGCGGGCGTACTCCTGGACCAGGTGGAACAGGACCCGCTCGAGGGTGGGCGGGTCGGCGCCGTCCCAGCGGGCACCGGGCCGGCCCACCTCGTCGAGGTGGTGGGAGGTGATGATGACGCGGCTGCGTTCGGCTTGGCCGCGCAGGTCGGCGAGCAACGTGGCCGGGGTTTCCTCGTCGGCGACGGACCAGCGATCGCCGTCGCTGTCGGCCCATGGGTCGCCGACGTCGCGGCCTTCGAAGCCCCACTCAAGCCAGCGCCGCTCGACGTGGCGCAGGTGCTTGAGCAACTGGAGGGGCGTCCAGCCGGACGGCAGCCGGGTGCGCCGCCACTCGGCTGCGGGCAGCGCCTCGAGCTTGACGGTGAGCCGGGAGCGGAAATAGCTGAGGTAGCGCAGGAAGACCTCAGTGCGCGAATCCACCGGGATGGTCGGTGAGAAAAACGGCTCGGACACGCTGCACCTCCCTGGACCGCGTCGCGGACCATTATCCCGCGGACGTGACCGGCACGTCGCGCCACAGGCCGCCGTTGAGGTTGAGGTTGTTGCCGCTGTCCTTACCCGGGCCGCTGTCGCCGATGTAGGTGTAGAGCGGATGCCCGTCGTAGGTGGCCTGGGTCGAGCCGTCCGTCCGCTTGATCGTGCCCAGCGGCCCGGTGACCCCCGGGCCGGCCGCCGCGTTCCCTGGAACCGGCGGCCAGTAGGCGGCACAGGAGCCATAACAGGCCGACTTGGCCGGGGTATCCGGGGCGAAGGAGTAGAGCGTCAGGCCCTTGGCGTTGGTGAGTACGGTCACGCCGCCGATCTGCCTGGCCTTCAGCACCTGTTTCCCGGCCGTGGCGGAGGTGGCGGGCGCGGCCTTGGGCGTGGCCACGGCCACGCCGAGCAGCGCGAGCGCCAGGACCGAGATGGCCGCGGTCACGGTCACGGTCACGGTGGTCATCGAACCCGCGCGGCGCCCGGGGCGCTCAAGGGACCTGGGGTGCTCGGCGAGCCTGAGGTACTCAGGGGTCCTGAGGTACTCAGGGGTCCTGAGGTCGACGGCGGTGGCCAGCGCGGCGAAGGCGGCCACGTCGATGATCGCGGCGACGATCCCGGCGGTAGTTCGCACCTCGGTGAAACCGAACAAGCCGACCTTCAGCGACAGCAGGTAACCGCCGAGGGTCCCGAGCGCGAACGCGGCGCCCGCCGCGGCCGCCAGCCCATGGCGGCTGACCGCAATCGCCAGGGCCAGCACGTACGCCGAGATCACCTGGAGCAGAAACAGCCAGCCGATAGTCGGTATCGACCGATAGCCGGTGAGGTACAGGTCCAGGTGTATCGATCCCGAGGCAATCAGCAGTGCCGCCCCGGCGATCGCTGGCGCGGACCGCCGGGGCAGCGACGTCCCCCTTGTGCTCCCCACACTCCTGATCACGGCCCGGGCAGCCCGTCGGTTCACCCGCCCTTGGTAACGAAACGGGGTACACTCACGCGCCGGCGTAGGCCCGCTGCAGCGCGGCGATGTCGAATTTGGTCATGCCGAACATCGCCTGGGTGACCCGGGCGGCCTTGTCGCGATCCGGGCCGGCGATCATCTCGAAGAACACGGTGGGGACGATCTGCCAGCACAGGCCGTACTTGTCTTTCAGCCAGCCGCAGGCGATCTCCTGCCCGCCCTCGACCAGGTTGCTCCAGTAGTAGTCGACCTCGGCCTGGTCCGCGCAGGGGACCACGATCGAGACGGCCTCGTCGAACGTGTACCGCGGACCGCCGTTCAAGCTGGAGAATTTCTGCCCGTTGAGCTCGAACTCGACGAGCATCACCGAGCCTTCCTCTCCCGGCCCGGCCTGGGTGTGGCGGTGGATCCGGCCTAGTTTGGAGTCCTTGAAGATGCCGGTGTAGAAGGTGGCGGCTTCTTCCGCCTGGGTGTCGAACCACAGGCAGGTGATGAACGGCCGGTCGGTCATGGCTCCTCCTTGCTCGGTTGCTTCTTTGCCCCGTGTAACGGCCGCCGGAACGCAAACTCATCGGACCAGCGTGATACGACTGTGCGGTGAACGCGAAACGGCAGATCATCAAGGCGATGGCCGTCATCAGGCGGCCGCGGGATGGGGCACTGCTCGTGTCCGAGGCGCCCGACGGCTCGTTCCAGCGGCCGCTCGGCGGCCATGTCGAGTTCGGCGAGTACGCGGTGGACACGATCCACCGGGAGTTCGGCGAGGAGATCGGGCAGCGGCTGACCGGGGTGCGGCTGCTCGGCGTGCTTGAGAATATCTTCCCCTGGCAGGGCGGCACCGAGCACGAGGTCGTGTTCATCTTCACCGCGGCCCTGGCTGACCAGGCGGCTTACGAGATCGAGGAGCAGGTGATCGCGGACGACATGGAGAACCGGGTGATCTGGCGGGCGCCGGGGGCGGTCAGCCCGCCGCTTTACCCGGACGGGCTGACCGACCTGATCGCGGGCGCGTGATCGTCGCCGGTCTCGGCGAGGGTGGCCTGGGCCCTGGCGCCCCGGCGATCCATCCGGGTGAGGGCAGGCAGCGCCAGGACGCCGCAGATCAGGGTGGGCAGGCCGCCGACGACCAAGGCCCACCGCGGGCCGGCGCTCTGCCCGACCCACCCCACGATGGGGCCGCCGATCGGCGTCGAGCCCAGCCAGGCCAGCCCCCACAACGCCATCACCCGGCCGCGCATCTCCGGCTTGGCCGCCAGCTGCAGGGTGGTCTTGGCCAGTGAGTTGAAGGTGATGCTGCCGTAGCCGACGAAGACAAGCGCCGCCAGCTCGAGCGCCATGGTCGGCGCGACCGCCGCGGCCAAGATGGCGATCCCCCATCCGATGGCGGCCAGGCACATGGCTCGCCCCCTGGGCCGCGGGCGAGCGGCCGAGATCAGGCCGCCGACCACCGCGCCGGCTCCCATGACCGAGGCCATCACCCCGTACGCCGCCGCCCCGCCGTGGAAGGTCTTGCTGGCCATGAGCGGCAGCGTCACCTGGAACTCCCAGGCCAGCGTGCCCACGACGGCGATCATCAGGAGCGGGACGAGCAACTCCGGTGTCGATCTGACGTAACGCAGGCCCTGCCGGACCTGGCCCTTCTTCCTGGCCACCCGGCGGGCCGGGAACAGCTCGGACTTGCGCATCGCCAGCAGCGAGATCAGCACGGCGGCGAACGACAGCGCGTTGCAGGCAAAGCACAGGGCCAGGCCGATGGCCGCGGCGATCACCCCGCCGAGCGCGGCGCCGAAGACGCGGGCCATGTTCATCGCGACCGAGTTGAGCGTCACCGCGTTCGGCAGGTCACCGGCGGGAACCATCTCGGAGATGAAGCTCTGCCGGGCCGGGTTGTCGAACACGTTGACGAAGCCGAGCGCGAGAGCCAGCAGGTACACCACCCACAGCCGGATCGATCCGGTCGCGAGCAGCACAGCGAAGGCCCCGGCCAGCAGGCCGGCCAGCGTCTGGGTGACGTAGAGCACCCGCCGCTTGTCCATCCGGTCCGCGAACAAGCCGCCCAGCGGGCCGAAGAGGAACATCGGCAGGAACCGGGCCGCGGTGGTCAAGCCGAGCTGGGTCCCGCTGTGGGTGAGGTCAAGGACGACGAAGGACTGCGCGACCGTTTGCATCCACGTGCCCGCCACCGAGACGAGCTGCCCGAAGAAGAACAGCCGGTAGTTGCGCTGCCGCAGCGACGAGACCAGCTGTCTCGGCCGGAACGGCGGACGGTGGCCGCCAGAGGCGAAGTGCAATCGCTCCCCATCGTCGTGGTCTACATTCGCCTCCCAGCATATCATTAGCTCTGCTAAGGAGTTGCCCGGGCGGGGCGGGGGTGGAAGGGCGGACATGATTGTGGACAGCTACCTCGTTGTGGTGAGCATTCCAAAAGTAAGGTGACTTCGCGGCGTGTCGGGGCCGCTGAATGCGATTTGATGCCACACACCTGGGCCGCGCCGTGCTCCATGGGCGGAGTTTTCAGGCTCTTCCGCGAAGACTTTTTACCCGCGGGTGGGTAAAAAGTCTTCGCGATCATGGGAGCTGAGTGCCGGCGCGGGACCGGAAGCACCCGGGGCTACGGCATGGCTGGGATCAATTATGGCAAACCACGCAAATGGCGCGTGGCTGTCCCGAGGTGCGGCCGGGTCACCCAAAGCAGAGCGGCAGTAAACCACATCCGGAACTGGCGACACACCGCGAACACACCTTGTTTTGGATCGATCACTGAACGAGGTAGTTGTCCACGATGCTGAGAAATTAGGCCTGGTCGAGCTGGGTTAGTTCGGCGGGGGTCAGGGTTAGGGTGGCGGCCTGGGCCGAGTCGGTAATGGATTCGGGGCGGCTGGCGCCGGGGATGGGGATCACGACCGGGGCCTTGGCCAGCATCCAGGCCAGGGTGACCTGCTGCGGCGAAACCCCGTGCGCGTCGGCTACCTGGCCGAACGCGGCGTGCCTGGAGCCGAGCTGGCCGGCCTGGGCGATGCCGCCGAGCGGGCTGTAGGGCAGGAAGGCGATGCCGAGCTCGGCGCAGTGCGCGAGCTCGTCCTCGCTGGACCGGAACGCGGGCGAGAACTGGTTCTGCACGCTGGCCAGGTTCTGCTCGCCCAGGACCTTGCGGGCGATGTCGATCTGGTCGACGGTCGCGTTGGAGATCCCGGCCAGCCGGATCTTGCCCTCGTCAAGCAGTTCCTTCAGCGTGCCGACGGACTCCGCGTAGGGCACCTTCGGATCGGGCCGGTGGAACTGATACAAGCCGATGGCGTCGACGCCCAGGGCCTTCAGCGAGGCCTCCGCGGCCTGCCGCAGATGGGCGGGCGAGCCGTCGACCTGCCAGGAGCCATCTCCGGGGCGGACGTGGCCGCCCTTGGTGGCCACCAGCACGTTGCTGGCGTCGCCCGGGTAGCTGGCCAGCGCCTTGGCGATCAGCCGCTCGTTATGTCCCGTCTCGCCGGCGTGCAGGTGATAGGCGTCCGCGGTGTCGATGAGCGTGACACCCGCGTCGAGCGCGGCGTGGATGGTCGCGATGGAGCGGTCCTCGTCGGGGCGGCCCTCGATCGACATAGGCATTCCGCCGAGGCCGATCGGGCCCACGGCGATGCCGCCAATCGTCCGGTTACGCATAAATGAGCACTCCTTCATAAGACTTCTGAACGTGTCTGTTCAGTAGTACCAACAGCGGTGCGGGCTAGGTCGTGCCGGCCTGGTAATAGCAGGCGGCCGCGGTCATCGCCCTGGTCGCCCGCAAGCTGCTGGTCCAGCGCCCGGTCTAAGCGGGCCGCCATTCGGTGGCCAGCTGGCCGAGGACGACGCCGTCGGCGAAGCGGCCGTTGACCCAGCCCACCTGACGGTGGACCCCCTCGGTGACGAAGCCGGCCCGGGTGGCCGCGCCGATCATCGCGTCGTTGTCGGTGAGGGTGTCGACCTGCATCCGGTGCAGCCCGCGGATCTCGAAACCGTACCGGCACAGCACGCGGACGAGATCGGTGCCCAGATGCCTGCCACGGAAGGCGGGCCGCAGCGCCAGGCCGATGTGCGCGTTGCGGTTGTGCAGGTCGATCTCGAACATCACCGCTTCACCGGCCAGGTCCCCGGTGGCCAGCTCGACCGCGGCAAAGCGGATCACGGTGGCCGGGTCCACGGTGTTCCGGTACGGCGAGTCGGCTGAGCCCGGCGCCACCGGCCGCCAGGGCCGGCTGTCGCTGCGGACCCGTGTCATGACGTCGTTCAGCAGTTCGGCTTCGAGGATTTCGATGTCAGCCTCAAGGAGGGCCCGCAGCCCGATCGTCTCTCCGCGCAGCATGTGTCGTTCCTACCGCACGCCGGGCGGGAGGCGGAACCGGGGGCGCGCACCACCGTCCGTTCGGCCCAAAAAAGAAGTGGCGTAGGTTTGGTCCGGCAGAATCAAGTTCGCCGTCGCGGGCTCGCCTGGCCGAGCCGTCCGGTCACAGTCGACTAAGGAGCAGATCGACATGTCTCTCTTCCAAAGGGCCCACGACATACTCGCGGCCAAGACCAACAAGGCGCTCGACGCCGCCGAGAAGCCCGACGAAATGCTCGACCTGTCCTACGAGCAGATGCTCGATCAGCTCACCAAGGTCCGCCAGGCGCTGGTCACGATCGCCGCGTCGCGCAGGCGGATCGAGCTGCAGGAGCAGCAGCTGCAGCATTCGGTGGATCACCTCACAGAGCAGGCCAAGGCGGCGCTGGCCCAGGGCCGGGAGGACCTGGCCAGGGAGGCGCTCTCCCGCAAGGCCGCCGCCCAGGCCCAGATCGACGGGATGGAACCGCAGCACCAGCAGCTGGGGGAAGAAGAGCAGAAGATGGAGCAGACGCTGACGGCGCTGCAGGACCGGGTCAACAAGTTCCGGACGCAGAAGGAGACGCTGAAGGCCCAGTACACCGCGGCGTCGGCAGAGAGCTCGGTGAACGAGAGCATGGCGGGGATCTCCACCACGCTGGGCGATTCGGGTGCGGCGCTGCAGAGGGCCCAGGACAAGATCGCTACCATGCAGTCGCGCGCGGGCGCCCTGGACGAACTGCTGCAGTCCGGGGTGCTCGAAGATGTCGGCGGCGACACCGACGACATCCAGAAGGAGCTGGACGAAGCCGGATCGGCCGCCGACGTGGACCACGAGCTCGCCGCGCTGAAGGCCCAGGTCGGCCCGGCCAGCGCAGCGCCGGAGCTGACCTCAGGCGCTTAGCCGGCGAACACGCTGAACTCCCACAGGCTGTAGCCGTACTGGGTGGCCCGCGTGGTGCCGTACATGCGGATGTAGCGGCCGGAGCCTGTCACGTTCAGGGTCTGGGTGCCGCCGGTGCCGGTGGTGGTGGAGTAGATGGTGGTCCAGGTGGAGTTGTCGGTGGAGGTCTGGATCTGGAACGCCCCGATCGGGTTGCCCGAGGTGTTCAGCGAGTTCTGGTTGGCCAGGCACAGCCCGTCGAGGCCGGTGACCTGCCCGGTCGCGGTGGCGGTTCCGGTCGGGGTGGAGTTGCCGCCCTCCTCGTACACCGCCACGTAGCCCACGCTCATCGACGCACCCGACGAGGTCGCCGAGGTGGGGGTGGTGCAGTTGCAGATGCCGTTCGGGTAGTTGCCGCCCATGGCCAGGTCGAAGATGATGAAGAAGCCGTGGTCGATGGCCTCCTGCCAGGCCGTGGTGCCGACCGAGGCTTCGGTGATGGTGCTCTCGACGGTCCCGTCCATGACGAACTGCAAGGTTCCGCGCTGGTGTTGGTCCGGTTCACGATGACCGAGTAGGTGTGGTAGCCGGTCTGGCAGCCAGAACCCGCGGCCGGGCACGCGATGAGCACGTGACCTGGGCTGTTGGCCGCGTCGTGGAGGGTCTGCGAGGCCTCGTTCAGGCCGTTGACGTCTTCCATCATGTCGATCTCGCCGGAGGTGGGCCAGCCGCCGCCCATCCGCATCGGTGACCCGAGGGCCCAGAAGGCCGGCCAGTACCCCAGCCCGTTGGCCGGGTTCGGCTGCTCGATCGACGCGGTCATCTCCAGCTCGCCGCCCGGCGGAGCCTGGAAGCCGTCCCTGGTGCTCTCGATCCGGCCGGAGGTCCAGGTTCCGCCGCTGCTGATCGCCTTCAGCACCAGGTGGCCGTTGCCGTCCAGGTAGACGTTATTGGTCGAGTTGGTGGTCTGTTCGGTCTCGCCGGTGCCGTAACCGGTGCCGATGTCGTAGAACCAGTTCGCCGCCGACGGCGCGGACCCGGCCGGGCCGGCGAAATTGTCGCCGAACACCGTGGTCCCCGGGCGGGGGCGGTGGCACCGTATCGGCCCGGGCCGCCGGGATGCCGGTCAGCGCCGTGACCGCCACGCTGACCAGGCATCCGGCCAGCAGCGTCAGCACGGTCAGGATCGAGAGCCGCCGCAGTCGCCGGGTCCGGGCCGTGGCCATCATCGTGTCCCTCATCTGCCGGACCTCGTCTCTGATGTCAGACCTTGATATAAGTCTTATTTCAAAGCAAAATGTAACCGGAGCGAAACGAGCCGTCAAGCCTTCACGCGGACATCGGGAGCCGCCTCAGCTGGCGGGGCGGTCGCTAGCTGGCGGGGCGGTCGCTGGCCTGGGGGGTGAACTTGTTGCCGCTGAGGAAGGCCTCGATGGGCAAGGTGGCGGCACCGAGGGCGACGGCGTCCGGGCCCAGGCGGCCAAGCTCGATCGACGTGGCGGCGAACGGGTGCCGGAGCGAATGCTCGCGGGCGCTGCGCCGGATCGCGGGCAGCATGTGCTCGCCGAGCAGCAGCCCGGCCCAGCCGCCGATAATGATCCGCTCCGGGTTGAACAGGTTGATCAGGTCGGCGATGCTGACCCCGAGGTACAACGCGGTCTCGTCCAGGATCTCGGCTGCCCGGGCCGACGTCGCGGCCATGTCGATCAGCGTGCTGATCGCGGCTTCCTGGTCATGGCGCGGCAGCGGGCCGCCGTACCGGTCGATGATCGCCTCGGCACCGACGTAGGCTTCCAGGCAGCCGCGGGACCCGCACCGGCAGGGCCGGCCGCCCACCATGACGGTGGTGTGGCCCCACTCACCGGCGCTGGACGTGGAACCCTGATGGGTGGACCCGTGCGCGATGATGCTCGCGCCCACGCCGGAGCCGATCAGGCAGACGACCGCGTGCTGGGCGCCGCGTCCCGCGCCGAACCACAGCTCCGCCTGGCCCGTCGTCTTGGCGCCGTTGTCGATGTGCAGAGGCAGGCTGGTGCCGGACCGCAGCAGCCGGGCCAGCGGGACCGCCTCCCAGCCGAACGTCTGCCCGTGCACGAGTCCGTCCGGACCGTTCTCGACGATGCCAGGCACGCCGACCCCGATGCCGAGCACGGACGAGGGGTTAACGCCGCTGCTGGCCAGCACCGCGTCCAGCCCGGTCACGATGGCCTCGACGATGACCTCGACCCCGTGCTGCCGGGGATCCAGCGGGAAGTCCGCCTTGGCGCGCTCGGTCATGGTCAGGTCGAACAGCTCGACGCGGACCCGGGTCTCGCCCACGTCGACGCCGATGACGTAACCGTAGTCCGTGTTCATCTGCAACAGCACGCGCGGCCGCCCGCCGTCGGAATCCACCGAGCCTGCCTCCGCCACGATGCCCTCGCGGATCAGCTCACGCACGACGTTGCTGACCGAGGCCGGGCTCAGCCCGGTCGCCTCGCTCAGCTCCTGACGACTGCTCGCCCGTTCGAAGAACAACGCCGACAAAAGCACAGAACGGTTGTCACGGCGCAGATCACGGACGGTCCATCGCTTTCGCTCCCGCATGCCTCCCCCTCGGCCCCGCATGTTGATCACACCTTATAACAAGCTATTCATGAAGCGAGGCGCCCCGATGGCGGACGAGATCCCCTGGTCGGGCCGATTGTGTGCGGCTCTTGACGGCATGTGTCTGCCCGGTTAAGTTACGCCATTAAATAAGGCTTGTATCAACGGTGCTGTGGGGTCGGGTGAACCGTTCCTACGGGGATCCAGGCCTGTGGGTCACCACATCCAGGAGGCGTACTTCATGCATCTCGCCCCACCCCGCGCCCGGCCGCGGCGGACCAAAACGCTCTTGCTCGCCGCCGTCGCATCGCTGGCCCTCACCGGGCTCGTACTGCCCGGTACGGTACCGAACGCCGCCGCGGCCAGCTGCGGCACCACCAACCTGGCGCTGAATCAGACCGCGACGGCATCCTCGATCCAGAACGCCAGCTTCCCGGCGCAGGACGCGGTGGACGGGAACCTGGGCACCCGCTGGTCCAGCGCGTTCTCCGACCCGCAGTGGCTGGAGGTCGACCTGGGCTCCACCCAGTCCATCTGCCAGGTGGTACTGAACTGGGAGAACGCCTACGCCACCGCGTTCCAGATCCAGACCTCACCGGACGGCACCACCTGGACCTCGATCTACTCCACCACCACCGGCACCGGCGGCACCCAGACCCTCAGCGTGACCGGCTCCGGCCGGTACATCCGGATGTACGGCACCACGCGGGCCACCCCTACGGCTACAGCCTGTGGGAATTCCAGGTCTACGGACCCTCAGGCGGCGGCGGGACCGGCTGCACCGGCCAGTCGAACACCCCCAACTTCGGACCGAACGTCTACGTCTTCGACCCCAGCATGTCCAGCTCGAGCATCCAGACCACGCTGACCAACGTGTTCAACACGCAAAAACTCAACCAGTTCGGCACCCAGCGCTACGCCCTGCTGTTCAAGCCGGGCACCTACAGCGAGGAAGCCAACATCGGCTACTACACCTCCATCCAGGGCCTGGGCCAGAACCCCGATGACGTCACCATCAACGGCGACGTCACCGTCGACTCCTTCGACGGCACGGGTAACGCCACCGACAACTTCTGGCGGTCGGCGGAGAACCTGGCGATCAACCCCTCGGCCGGAAGCGACCGCTGGGCGGTGGCGCAGGCGGGACCGTTCCGCCGGGTCGACGTGCACGGCGGCCTGGAGCTTTACCCGGCCAGCTACGGCTACGCCAGCGGCGGCTACCTCGCCGACGACGAGGTCTCGGGCCAGGTCTCCTCGGTGTCGCAGCAGCAGTACTACTCGGCCGACAGCAACTTCGGCAGCTGGAGCGGCTCGGTCTGGAACATGGTGTTCTCCGGGGTGACCGGCGCGCCGGCCCAGAGCTTCCCCACCCCGCCGATGACCACGCTGGCGACCACCCCGGTAGCCAGGGACGTGCCGTACCTCTACATCGACTCCTCAGGTAACTACAACGTCTTCCTGCCCAGCTTGCGGACGAACGCGTCCGGCCCCAGCTGGGCCGACGCCCGGCACCTCGGTGCCGATGAGCCATTTCTTCGTGGCCACGCCGTCGGACACCGCGGCGCAGATCAACGCGGCACTGGCGCAAGGCTGCAACCTGTTCTTCACCCCGGGCGTCTACAACATCAACCAGACGCTCAACGTCACCAACCCCAACACCGTGGTGCTCGGCATCGGCTTCCCGACGCTGATCCCGACCGGCGGCGTGAACACCATGCAGGTCGCTGACGTGGACGCGGTCCGGATCGACGGGCTGCTCTTCGACGCCGGCACGACCAACTCCAACGCCCTGCTGACCATCGGCACTCAGGGCTCGACGGTGAGCCACGCGAGCAACCCGATCTCGGTCCAGGACACGTTCTTCAGGATCGGCGGCGACATCGCGGGTCAGGCCACCAACAGCCTGATCGTGAACGCCAACAACACCCTCATCGACGACATCTGGGCCTGGCGGGCCGACCACGGCAACTCCGGCACGGTCGGCTGGACGGTCAACACCGCCGCCCACGGCCTGGTGGTCAACGGCGCCAACGTGCTGGCGACGGGCCTGTTCGTCGAGCACTACCAGCAACAGCAGGTGGTGTGGAACGGCAACGGCGGCGAGACCATCTTCTTCCAGGACGAAATGCCCTACGACCCGCCAAACCAGGCCGCCTGGATGGACGGGTCACCCGGTGTCACCAGCCACCAGGCCTACGGGATGGGCAGCTACTGCTACTTCAACGTCAACCCGGCGGTGGTGGCCGACCACGCCTTCGAGGCACCTGACACATCCGGCGTGCAATTCCACGACCTGCTCACCGTGTCCCTGGGCGGGGTGGGCGTGATCGAGCACGTCATCAACGAGGTCGGCGGGGCCACCCCGTCCAACACCACCCCGGTCGATGTCACCAGCTATCCCTGAGCCAGAGAGGTAATCTCCCGAACGACCGTTCCTGACCGTTGTCCGGCCGGCCTGCACGCCTCAGGTGTGCAGGCCGGCTGGAAGGCATGAGCAGCTACCACCGATTCATCCGACATGCGGCTGATCGTAGTGTCTCGCGCGCACGGCTTGAGGTCCCGTGAGGCACAATCGGGGTGTGCTGACACTGCGGCGGATGGGCGCAGCTGACCTGCGCATGGTCAAGGCCTGGCTGCGCGACCCTGACGTGGCCCGGTGGTACCTGGCCGCGACCACCATCGAGAACGAGCTCGACGATCTGCGTCTGTGCATCGGCGGCGAGGAGCAGACGGAGGCGCTGATCGCGGCCGGCCCGCGCGGACCGATCGGCTGGTGCCAGTGGTACCTCTGTGATTACTACCCCGACCATGCCGCCGGGGTCGGAGCAGCTCCGGGCGACGCCGGGATCGACTACGCGATCGGCGATCCGGCCAGCCGCGGTCGTGGCGTGGGCACCGAATTGATCGCGACGCTGGTCACCTACGTCAGGCAACGGCACCCGCACGCCGGGGTCATCGCCGATCCAGAGGCGTCCAACCTCGCGTCGAGAAGAGTCCTGGAGAAGAACGGCTTCCTGCTGCTAGCGGAACGACCGGTCGCGTCCGAGCCGACGCCGGCCCCGATGGCGATCTACCGGCTGCCACCGCGGTCAGGAGTCCCCGATCGCTCCGGCGCCTCAGCTCCGGTCAGCGCCCACCACCATCCGCGCCCGCCGCGGTTATGGTAAGCGCTGTGGAACGGTCTGCGGTGGCCGACGCGGCGGGCAGCATGCACGGCTTCCCGGCCGCGCTGACCAGTTTCGTGGGCCGCGCCGCGGTGGTAGACGAGATCGCCGCCCAGCTCGGTCAGTACCGGCTGGTGACGCTGACCGGGCCCGGAGGAGCCGGGAAGACACGGCTGGCGGGCGAGGTCGCCAGGCAGGTGGCCGGCCGGTTCGCTGACGGGGTGTGGCTGGCGGAACTGGCGGCGGTCCGGGATCCGGCGCAGGTGGCGGCCGCGGTGGCGGCGGCGCTGGGGATCCGCGACCTGCCCGCGGTGGTGGCGGCCGACGCGGTAGCGCGCGCGCTGGCCCGGCGGCAGCTGCTGCTTGTGCTGGACAACTGCGAGCACGTGATCGGCGCGGCGGCCGAGCTGTGCGGCAGGCTGCTACTCGGCGCCGATGATGTACGGGTGCTGGCCACCAGCCGGGAGCCGCTGCGGATAGCCGGGGAGGCGCGGTACCGGCTGGCGCCGCTGACCCTGCCCGACCCGGATAATCCGGCGGATCCGGACGGGTCGGAGGCGGTAGCGCTGTTCGCGGACCGGGCCCGCCAAGCTGACGCGAGCTTCGTGCTTGACGGGCCGACCACCCTCCCGGTGGCGCGGCAGCGGTCGCTGGCGGCCACCGTGGAGTGGAGCTACCGGCTGCTGGATGAACTCCAGCAGCGGGTGTTCCGCGCGGTGTCGGTGTTCCCTGGGCCGTTTACGCTGGCGGGGGCCGAGGCGGTCGCAGGGGCAGGCTCAGGTCCGGCCATCCTGCACCTGGTGGACTGCTCGCTCCTTGTCCCGCCGCGGGCCGGTCCGGATGGCCGGTCCCGGTATGTGATGCTCGAGACGCTGCGGGCCTACGGGTCAGGGCGGCTAGCCGGGGCCGGCGAGGGTGACGCCGCCGCGGCCGCGCTGGCCGGGTACGGCTGCGGGTGGCCGAAGACGCCATGGCGGGGCTGACCGCGGACACGAGCGAGGTGGCCGCGGCCGAGCGGGTGTGCGCGCCGCAGCTGGCCGCGGCCCGGGACGCGGGCGACCTGTGGAGTCTGGGTAACCTGCTGGAAAAGATGGTGGTTCTCGACCTGAACTCGGCCCGTTTCGCCGACGCCGCCGCGCACCTGCGGGAAGCACTGCAGAGCGCGCTGCGGACCGGATCGCGGGCCAGGGTGCTTGACGACCTGGACTGCTGCGGGTACCTGTGCGCCATGACCGGGCGCAGCGCCGAGGCCGTCACGATATGGGCCGCGGTGGTCGTGCTCCAGGGGCACGCGGGGTTCTCCTCCCCGGCGCACCCGGATATGCCCGAGGGCTGGTTCCAGCGGCAGGAGCCCCTGCGGGAAGCTCGGCGGGCGCTCGGACCCGACCTGGCGCAGGCGGCCGAGGATCGCGGCACGGCGATGAGCCTAGCCACGGCGGCCGAGTACGCCCTCATGCTCACCACCGCGGGCTCGCCGCCGCCGACTGCGCCGCCAGGGGCGGAAGCCCTCAGCCCCAGGGAACGGGAGCTGATCACCCTGGTCGCCCAGGGGCACACCGACGCGCAGATCGCCGGTCAGCTGTTCATCAGCGTGCGCACGGTCAGCTCGCATCTGGACCGGATCCGCGACAAGACCGGATGCCGGCGCCGCGCCGACCTCACCCGGCTGGCGCTGCGCGCCGGGCTGGTCTAACGCAGCGTGTCAAGCGGGGTGGCCACTGGCCGCGCGGCGATGTGGGTGATTCCACCCCGGCCATGACCTACGGCACGAAGGGGTAAATCCGCCCCTGCCACCGACCTGGCTGGACGGTGGAACCTATCGCTGAGGGCCGGAGAAACCGGCCAGCAGCTAGCAGATAGGGGACGTGCGATGACCGCACAGCTTACCGACGAGAGAATTCAGGCCAGGACCGCAGAGCTGGCCGGCTCGGCCGACCACGGACGGCTCCGGGGCACGTGGCACCGGATCCGCAGGGCCGTTCGGGAAATGAACTACACGTCTCGGCACATGGTCGAGCTGCAGGCACCCTGGAGCGTTGACCAGCAGTGGCACAGCAGGTAAGGATCATGGCCATGGACGCGTTCACGGGCAAGCTCGCGGTGGTGACCGGCGGTGGCTCAGGGATGGGCCGCGAGCTTGTCCGTCAGCTGGCGGTGCAGGGATGCTCGGTCGCGGCCTGCGACCTGAACGCGGACGCCATCGCGGTGACCGCGGCGACCGCGTGGGCGCTCGCCCCGGCCGGCGTCCGGGTCACCGGCCATGCCTGCGACGTCTCCGACGAGGCGCAGGTTCTGCGGTTTCGCGATGAGCTGCTCGAACAGCACGCCAGCGATCACGTCGATCTGGTCTTCAGCAACGCCGGCATCGGCGGCGGCGAAAGCTTCATCGCCGGCCGCCGGGACGTGTGGGAGCGCACGTTCGCCATCGACTGGTGGGGTGTGTATTACTGCGCCCGCGCGTTCCTGCCGCTGCTCATCGCGAGCAGCGAGGGCGTCCTGGTCAACACGAGCAGCGTGAACGGCTTCTGGGCATCGCTCGGCCCGGGCGTACCGCAGACCGCTTACAGCACCGCCAAATTCGCCGTGCGAGGCTTCTCCGAGGCTCTCATCGAAGACCTTCGCACCAACGCGCCGCACGTCAGGGTCGCCGTCGTGTTGCCAGGTCACGTGGGCACCGACATCGTCGCGAACAGCCTGCGCGCCCGCGGTCTGCCCGAGCCGGAGAAGATGAGCGAGGCCCAGTTGGAGGAGGTGATTTCCCGCGACGCGCAGGCCAAGCTGATCGAGGCCGGCCTGCTGGCCGAAGGCGCCGGAGCCGAGGAGCTGCGCAAGCTGCTCGTCCAGGCGAGCGCCGACTTCCGGGACAAGGCGCCGGTCAGCGCGGCCGAAGCGGCGACCATCATCCTGGACGGGGTACGGTCCGGCCACTGGCGGATCCTCATCGGCGAGGACGCCAGGAAGCTCGACGCGGCGGTCCGCGCGAAGCCCGAGGCCGCCTATGACTACAACCAGCTGTTCAGCGAGCTGACGGCGGAAACACCTGAGCAGTAGTAGCCGCCGGTTTCTGGCCCGGACGTGGCCTGGAATGGGCGTTACACCCTGCCTGTCCCGGCCCCGCCGGGTTAGATGACATCATCGTGAATGAGAGCAAGGTATTCCGTGCCGACCTGGCTCGGTCGGTCCGGCTGTTCCTGGCGTTTCGTACCGAGCAGGCATCCCCGGCGGAGTATTACACCGCGCTGGCCCGGGACACCATCGGCCAGCTCGGCCAGTACGTCGAGCTAGCCGGACAGGTCGTGGCCGATGTCGGCGGCGGACCTGGGTTTTTCGTCAGGGAGCTGGGCCACGCGGGCGCGCTGTCGTTCTGCGTCGACTCCGACAGCGGGGAAATGGCCGCCCTCGGGCCGCCGGAGAAGGGCAGCATTGCCGGGAGTGCGGTCCGGCTCCCGATCGCCTCTGGTGCCGTGGACGTGTGTTTTTCCAGCAACGTCCTCGAGCACGTGAGGGACTGGCGCGAGATGCTGGCCGAGATGGTGCGGGTGACCAAGCCGGACGGCATCATTTTCGTCGCGTTCACCAACTGGCTGTCGCCCTACGGCGGCCATGAGACGTCGCCCTGGCATTACCTGGGTGGCGAGCGGGCGGTAGCCCGGTATCAGCGCAGCCACGGCGCGATGCCGAAAAACCGCTTCGGGCACAGCCTGTATCCAGTTTCCGTGGCCGACGTCCTGGAGTGGACACGTTCGGTGTCAGGTGCGAGCGTGGTGGATGCCGTGCCACGCTATCTGCCCGGCTGGACCCGGCCCCTGCTCCGCGTCCCCGTGCTGCGGGAGTTCCTGACCTGGAACCTGCTGCTGGTGCTGCGACGGCGGAGCGCCTGAAGGGCCGGTTAGCGGCGGTCGCGTTTCGTCGTGTGGGCTTGACTCGATGGTCGCGACAGCCCGCCTCGCCTGGGTTGCCCTGCTCCCGCTCACGAACCACGACGATGGTCCATGGGTGCGGCTCTTCTGGAGAAAGCCGGGTATCACGGGGGAGGCCGGCCGTCGTGGTGACGGTTGAGATGGCGGCGGCGATGGTCATGGCGCGGGTACGCTCCCTGGCGTCCATGTGACGCTCCCCGGCGTCCTGCTGGCCGCTGTGGTCCCGGCTGTCCCGCCCGCTGCCGGTTCCCGGCGTCCTGGCCGGGATTTGCGTGGTGGATCCGGGCTTCATGGCGGATCCGGTGCACGGGGATACCCCCTATCCACCGCAGAGCCCGGATCCACCACAATCTTCCCCCGGGCCGCCGCACCACGGGCACCGCAGGTGCTGCCCCGTCACACGGGAACCGCGGGACCCGGCGGGACTGCCCGGGTGGGCACCGTGTCACCACCGCCAGAAACGGGCACATAGGCCCCGCCGGAGAGCAAGTTGGTGATCTGAACCGATCAGAATACTGGCCAACACCAAACTTCGAAAGTACAACCACTACTTTGTTTATCGACGTGGCCATAGCGCCCAAAACTGGCCATGATCATAACTGACGCGCGAAATGCGCCATGTGAAAGCGAACAAAAGGGGCATGGATGGACTGCGCTGCCCCTGCCAGCCGACCGTCGAGGCTTTACCACAGCAGGCCGCCGCCCGCCGAGGCTGGTCCAACCCGCAGCGGGGGCTTGCGGCGTCGGCTGGGCGTGGGCGAACTTTGCCTGCCACGCTTCTAGCTACCTGGCCGGCACTAGCGGCGGTGGCGGGCGCGACGCCGGTGCCTGGTGGCGGTCGCAGGCTCAGCCTCATCCGCGGCGACTGGTGTTTCCTGCGTTTGTGCGCTGTCCGCCGACTCCGCCGGGCCGGCTGGCATCTCGGCGGTCGATGCTTCGACGGGGGTGGGCAGCGTCTCGGATGCGCCGACCGACGTCTCGGTGGTGGCTGCCTCGGGGGACGCCTCGGCGGCGGAGACCTCTTCGGCGGCGGGCGCTTCGGCTTGAAGAGCTTCGGCTTGAGGCGCTTCGGCTGGGGCAGCCTTGGCTTGGGCGACCCTGGCTTGGGCAGCCCTGGCCTTGCTGGCCGCGGCTATGGCCGCAGCTTCGGCGGCCGCGGCAGCTCCGGCGGCAGCCACGGCTTGGGCCTTCGGGGCTTCGGCTTGGGGAGCTTCGGGCTCCGGCGTCTCGGCTTGGGGAGCTTCGGGCTCCGGAGCTTCGGAACTGGCGGCGACGGCTTCGGCCTGGGCAGTCTCGGCTGGGACCGCGGGGGACTCTGCGGTGGCCTCGTGAGGTCTTTCGTCTAGGCCGGGAACGATGGAGGCCCGGGCGGCCGGCCGGGCAACTTCTTCTGGGCCGACGGTCTGTTCTGGGGTGGCAGCTTCTTCTGGGCCCGCGGCTTCTTCTGGGTCAGCGGATGCGAGTTCTGGCGATGCAGCGCTGGGGGCCGCTTCGACGTCCTCGCGTGGCCTGCGGGCCAGGATGATGCCCACGATCAGCAGGAGCACGCCGACGATCCCGGTGACAAGCGGCAGCGTGGCGGTCACCATGGTCCTCTTGCTTCGCCCGCTATTGTCCTGGGCCACCACGCCGTTGATGCTGGGCTGGGTGGCGGCCAGGTTGGCGTCGAGCAGGAGCAGGGCCTGGGCCCCGGTGGAGTCCTCTAGGGTCAGCTTCTCGTCTTCGGTGACGTTGAGCAGCGCGCCCGTGTCCGGGTCGATCCAGTAGGTCAGGTGCATCTGGTAGTACTGCGGCAGCGTGACCGTCGCCTGGCTCTGGCCGACCAGCGAACCAGGCAGGGTCTGGCTCCCGTTCTTGGTGGCCGGCACATTTTCGACGAACTTGTACGTCTGGATGCCATCGACGGTACCCGTCCCGGCATAGGTAAAGGGCACCGGCCGGTTCAGGTTGGCGTCGAAGACGTCGTAGGTCTGCTTCTGGGTGCCGATCGGCAGCACGTAGCCGACGTATCCGGTCTGGCGGATCGAGGAATCGCCGTTGACGTTGGCCCCGCAGCAGTCGATCAGCTGGGCGTTGCGCCGGTTGAAGGCGAAAGTCCGCGTCAAGGTCTGGAACGGCAGCTTGTTGGTCTCGTCGTAGACGTAGGTGAATTCGTTCCACACCGCCGTCGAGGACGAGCCAGCCGCGACGTTACCCTTCAGGGTATAGGTGGCCTCCATGTTCACGCCGGTCAGCTCGGTCAGCTTGGTCGGGCTGAAATACGAGACGTTGCTGGCGGTCAGGGTGGCGGTTTCGTATTCGTTCAGCGGGAACTTCAGGACCCGGCTGCTGACGTAGGTCGGCATGAGGACCGCGAACACGATGAGAGCCGCCCCAAGCCCGGCCAGCACAAGCCCGACGACACGACGCATCGATCCTCCTGTGAGCGGCTCGCCGCCAAATGCAGGCGGAAGGCAAGTTACCTCGGGGTATTATGGCCGATTTAACGCCGAATTTCTTTGCAGTTTTAACACATATCGGTAACGAGTTCTCGCTCTCAGTCGGCGTTTTATCGCATTATTACGGAATGATTAGAGCCGCCGCTAGCCGCCCCACGATGACCAGGCAGATGACCTGGGGGATCGTATTCGCCAGGGCCGTAACGGCTAGGCCCGAGTCCGCGCCGAGCACCAGGTGCTCACCGGCCGCGCTGCAAACCGCTGCGACTACCAGCAAGACGGCCAGGGCTCGCGGCTGCAACAACTCAAGCCAGCAACGGGCCAAGGTCGAGGGCCTCTGCGCGCCCCGGTAGCCGGTCGCGGCAAGGAAAATCAGGGTAGCTATGGGCAGGATGCCAGCGCCCGGATACCCGCCGAGCCAGAACCCGACGGCCGCCAGCACGCAGGCCACCAGGGCAGGGAGCAACCGCTGGCCGAGACGGCGCAAAGACGGGGACGGCGGGGACGGCGGGGCGGGCGGGGCGGGCGGGGTATTGGGTGGGGCTTTTTGCTTGCGGCGGCGGGGGAGGGGCCAGGCGGCGATTAGCAGGACGAGGAGCAGTGCGGCCAGGCCACCGACGACGGCGTACCGGTACAGCTTTTCCGGCCGGTAGGTCAGGGTGGCCTCGCCGCTGGTGCCCACGGGGAGCAGCCAGGCTTGCTTCCAGCCGTCCAGGCGGACCGCCTGCAGAACCTTCCCGTGCACGACAGCCCGCCAGCCAGCGTTGAAGTTCTCGTTGACCACCAAGTAGGAGGCCGTGGGGGCCGAAACGCGGACGGTGCGTTCGGTCGGCGTCCAGGAAGAAACCGTCGCCGCTGCGGGCGCCGTGGACGGGACCGCGCTGGCGTCGGCGTTGAGCACCACATCGGAGACGTCGAAGGCGTCGGTGGCGGGCTCGACCACGCGATCGGTGCCCGCGGCCAGCGTGACCGCGCCGCACCCGCTGAACTGAAGCGGCTGACCGGTCAGCAAATCGTTGAAGGTCCCGGTCACCTTCGTCGGCACTACCGTGCCGTTGACCTCGAGCCGCGGGCCGAGCCCGCACGGCAACCGGAAAGGAAGAGCCGGCTCGGTGAGGAACGGCACCCCGGGAACGACGATCCCGGAGATCTGGACCGGACTTTGCACCGGGGTGAAGGCGAAGGTCAGGCTGGTCGTCTCCATCGGCCGGAACCTGATGACCGCGGTAGCGCCTGACACCGACGCGCCCCGGGCCTGAACCGTAGACCCGTCCGAGCCGGTGATCAGGATCTGCATGGACGCCGCCACGCCGGGCGGACGCTGGATCGTCACCTGGCTGACCAGCCGCACCGCATCCCACCGGATGGTGAGCGTGGGGTGCGGGTCGTCGGGGTCGGAGACCCAGCTCGTCGCCGGGTTACCGTCGAAAACCGAGCGCGGCTGGTCCTGCGGATCCGGCGTGTACGTCGACGACGCGGTCACCTTGGCCTCCCGCAGGCCCAGCCGGGCGTACCTGTCCGCCACCGAAGAGTTGATCAAGGTCGCTGAGCCGTGAACCACAGTCCGTTCGGGAGAATGCTCGGCAAAAGTATGGTCGAATCCGTACTGTTCCTCGGTCGGGGTGACCAGCGCGGGTGAGCACACCCAGCGCTGCGAGGTGAGCATGCAGCCCGAGGACGGCGGCTGGGCCTTGGCCAGCACCACCACCGACGGGTCCGCGGCGACCGGCGGCGCCACGATGGTCCGGCTGGCCCGCACCCCGGGCACCGAGATGCCGGAGATGCCGACCTGGGATCCGACCAGCGGGACCGGCGGCGAGGCCAGGCCGGTGACAGTGATCCGGAGCCAGCCGGACGGGCCCGCGGGCACCCGCAGCGGCTGAGGGTTCCCGGTGACGAGCACCGCGTCGCTGACCTGGCCGGCCGCGGTCCGGATCGTGACCCGGCTGACCGGCGGTCCGATCGCCGGATTGTCGGCGAAGGCTACCCGGATCGTGCCCGGGTTCACCGGGGCGTCGAAGGTCGCCTGGATCCACTGCCCGACCGGCCCGGCCCAGCTGCCCGACTCCCACATGGTCCTGGGGTCCGCGTCGACCGCGGCGTAGGGCAGCAGGCCGCTCCCCCACTGGGCCGGGTTGGCCTGGATATCGGAGGCGGAGGAGGAAGCGGTCACGTTCGCGATGCCGTGATACTGAGCCACGCTGGTGTAGGGGCTCCAGCCGGGTTCTGTGTAGTCGGCGGCCGCCTCGAACGTGCTGGCCGGCTGACCCGCGGTCAGTGTCGGCGAATATGAGCTGCGCAGCTCCCCGAAGTTCCGCACCCGGCGGCGCAGCGAATCGGTCAGCACCGATGCGGCCGCGGGCAGCCCGGGCCCGTCGTTGTCGACCAGCACCGGGCGGTCGGCGAGCAGGCCGGCGTCGGCCAGCGTGAGCAGCGACTCAGGGCCGCCGTAGACCCGCAGCGTGCCGGCCGCGGGCAGCACGGTCGCCACCGGCTGCGCCCCCGCCACCTGGTAGATCTGCACCGCGGGGAAGGGCGGATCGAAGTTCGTGGCCGCGTCGTCGGGCGAGGCGTTGCCGACCTCCGGGCCGAACTGGGCCACCGGGGTGATCCCTGGTGAGTTCGCCAGCGCCTGGCTGATCCGGGACGGCCAGGCGGCGTCGGCGTCGGAGCGGCTCAGGTCGTTGCGCACGACCACGTACCTGATGCCCATCCGCGCGATCACCTGGGTCAGGCCCGCCGACCCGTCGCCCGCCGCTAGCTGCTGATCGATAGCGTCCAGGAGCCGCTCGTTACCGGGTGAGCCGATGACGGACAGGTCGCGTTCGGCAAAATCGGCGTTGGTGAGGCTGGCCAGCACGTCGTCCATCGGACTGCCCCACACGTACTGGCCGAACGACGCACCCGGAGCGACCAGCACCGCCTGCCGGCCCGCGTGCGCGGTCACCCACTGCGCCGCCGACACCCAGTACGACGGGATCTGGCCGAACGACCCGGATGCGGCCAGCCCGCTGACGTACCCGGGCACCGCCAGGGCGCCGATCGCGGCTACCACCAGGCCGATCCGCATCTGGCGGACCCGGGTCGTCGCTAGCAGGTGAGCCAGGCCAAGGGCGACCGGGAGCCGGATCAGCGGGTCGAACTTCCACAGGTTGCGGAACGCCGAGGCCGGGCCGTTGATGATCTCGCCGACCAGGCCCGCGGTCGGGTTGCCCAGGCTGGAGGTGTAACCAGCCGAGATGATGACCGCGCCGGACAGTACGGAGGCGAGCAGGAAGCTCCTGGCCGGCATCTCGCGGCGGATCAGCCCGGCCAGGCCGAGCCCGGCAACCAGCCCGGTCAGCAGCGTCGGCAGCGCCTGGGTGGCGATCTTGTAGCCGAGCGGCCACCAGATCTGGCCGTTGGTGACCAGGTAGCTGACCCAGTTGTCGGTGCCGCGCAGCACGTTGGACAGGCCGGTCACCGAGGTGGTGACGTCCGCGCTTTCCGTGTAGGGCACGATCGAGACGCCGTACTTGGACTGCAGGACCAGCGGGACCGACCACCACATGGTGGCGACCGCGACCGCCGGAACCCACCAGGCCAGCAGCCGCCAGCCCCGCACGGTCACGATGAACAGCCCCGCCGGGATCAGCACGGCCGCGGTCGCGGCGCCGTTAACCCCGCCGCACAGCGCGACGGCGAGCGCGGAGCCGGCCGCGGCGCGGAGCCGGTCCCGACGCCCCTGACGTCCGTGCGACGCGTCCACCAGCGGGATCAAGATCCACGGCAGCATCGCCGCGGGCAGGAACTCAGTGGACAGTTCGCCGAGCATGGCGAGCGCGGCCGGTGACAGAGCGTAGGCAAAGCCGGCCACTATCCGGGTCCACGGCGAGCCGGCGCCCAGCCGGCCCGCGAGCCGCACCGTGCCGGTGAAGGCCACGATCAGCACCGCGCTGATCCACAGCCGTTGCACCACCCACCCGTCGGAGAACGCCAGCTTGCCGAGCTCGAAGAACGGGCCCATCGGGAACAGGTAGCCGACCACCTGGTCCTGCAGCTGGCCGAACTGCTGCGGGTTCCACAAGGTGAGCGCGCTGGACAGGAAGCGGCTTGGATCCAGGGCCAGCTCGTACTTGCTGTCCGCGATGATCTGGCCGGGAGCGGTCACGAACGGCAGCGCGGCGAGCACCAGGTAGCAGCCGAGCAGCGTGACATTCCAGCCGCGCGGCGCGCTCTGGGGTTCCTGGGGTTCGTCTGGTCGTCCGGCCTGCTGGGTGCGGGTAGCGGGCACGCCGATCACGACGGCCGGCCTGCTCCCGTCAGCCGCTCAAGCGCCGTGGCCGGGCGCCGGACGGCCGCGCCGGCGTCGATGAGCGCGTCCAGGACCGGGCCCTCCGCGAGAACCTCGCTGTGCGGGTCGTCCGGGGCTTTGCGGTCGGTGAGGATCCAGGCGCCGGGGTGCCAAGCCCGCGAGGTCCCGGCGGTGATGCAGGCGTCGATGAGCGTGGTCATCCGGGCCGTGCTCGCGGCCCAGTCGAACTGGGCGGCCCACTGGCGGCAGGCTTGCGCGATCGCCGCCCGGCGCACCGGGTCGGCCAGCTCCTTCAGCGCCCGGTCCACCACGTCGGCCAGCGTCTCGTCGTCCTTGACCAGCCAGCCGGTCTCCCCGTCACGGACCGCGTCGCGCAGCCCCTCGACATCGTAGGCCACGGTCGGCACGCCGCAGGCCGCAGCCTCAAGCACGCACAAGCCCCAGCCCTCGCCCTGGGAGGTATTCAGGTGCAACCGCGATCCCGCCACCAGCGCCTGCTTGCCGGCCTCGGGCAGGAAGCCGCGGAGCCTGACGATGCCGTCCAGGCCGGCCCCGGTCACCTGGGCGGCCAGGGCCTGCTCCGCCGGGCCGCGGCCGACCACGTCGATGACGAGCTGGTCGTTGGGGGCGCGCAGCCGGAGCCGTTCGGCCAAAGGCAGCAGCAGGTCGGCTCGCTTGTGCGCGACCAGGCGGCCGACCCAGACCAGGTTCCCGGCGCCCGGGGCGGCGGGGGCCGGCAGCGTGTGATCGGCAGGCAGCGTGTGATCGGCGGGCGGGGCGCCGTTCGGGATCAGGTAGATGTCACCGGACCAGCGGAGGCGGCGGCGCATCGCGTCCACGGTGGACGGCGAGACGGCCACGCAGGCGTGCCGCCGGTATACCAGCCGCGCGGCCGGCCCCTCTCCGAACCGGCCGACGCTGGCCATCCAGCGCGGAAAATGCACGCCGAACTGGGTGCTGTGCACGTGGTGGACCAGGCAGAGCACCGGCACCTTGGACGGCAGGACGAGCGGGGTGAAGAACGGGATCCCGTTCTGGCAGTCGAGCACGGCATCGAAGGACCCGCGGCGCGCGAGCAGCCAGCCGAGCGCGCGCGGGTATACGGTGAACCGCCCGCCGCGCCTGACAATCTGAACCCCGTTCCGCTGCTCGGTGCGCGACTGTCCGGACGCGCGCGCGGTCAGGAAACTGACCTTCGCTCCCCCGGCGGCCAGGGCGCGGGCCATCTCCCAGGCGTAGCGTTCGGCTCCGCCCGCCTGCGGATGCCAGGGGTCGCGCCAGTTGACGACGGCGATGCGCCGCCGGGACCGGCCGGTGATGCTCATGCCGAGGTCGTTCCCATCGCCCCGATCGCCTGTGCGGGCACTGGCGGCGGGCTGGTTATATGCGGCGGCGGGGCGGCACTGGGCAGGGGGCCGGGCCTGGACAGCGGGGGGGCGGGCGGGAGCAGCGTGGCCGGTTCGCGGTTGATCCGTGACCGCAGCCAGATCGCGGCGACGTCGCGGAAGACGGCGGCTGAGTGCCGGGACACCGAGAACGTGGAACCGGTCACATCCCGCCAGTGGACCGGGATCTCGGTCAGCGTCGCGCCGAGCCGCTGGCAGCGGGCGATCAGCTCGACGTCGAAGGCGAAACCCGCGGTCCGCAGCGGCTGAGCCGCGGCCCGGGCCAGCGGTCCGGTAAAGAACTTGAAGCCGCACTGGGTGTCGGTGGCGTCGGGGACGATCTGGCGGGCCAGGGCGCGGAAGGTGGCCGCGCCGACCCGGCGCACGGCGCTCGACCTGGCCTCCACGACCGAGCCTTCGAGCGCGCGGGAGCCGATCACCATCGGGTGCCCGGCGGCCAGCAGGCCGACCGCGACCTCCAGGGCGGCCAGGTCGGTGGCCATGTCGGCGTCACAGAAGCCTACGAAAGGAGCCTGGGTGGCGAGCAGGCCCGCCCGGACCGCGATGCCCTTACCTGGGCGCTCGCAGCGCAGCAGGCTGACCGCGACGGGACCGCGGGAAAACTCACGCACCACGATGCCGGTGGCGTCGGTGCTGGCGCTATCCACCACCACGACCGCCGCGCGCATCGGGAGCGCCGCCGCCTGCTGGCACAACTGGGCCAGCCCCGCGGGCAGCCTGCGCGCTTCGTTACGGGCCGGGATGACAATCTCGATTGCCGCCCGCTCGATTGCCGCCCGCGGACGTCCGCGCTGCGTGCTCGCCACGGTCCGGCGCCGGAGTCAGCGGGCGCCGTACTGGTAAATAGACGCGTTGGTAGGCGTCCCGTTGGCGTCGCCCGCCAGCACGTTTTCCACCAGCGCCACCGCTCCGATGGCAATGACGATGCCCACGACGACAGCCATGATCAGACGGGACACGGGGCACTCCTTCTCCGGGCCTATTCCTGGCTCGATGGCTGGGACAGTAGCGGTAAAGGGCATTAACTAACCAGTAACTTGGTCAAAATGTAACAAGCGCCGCCCGGCCGTGCTATCCACGCCACTCGTAGACGACCAGGTCGGGCAGGCGGATGATGGCGGTCCAGCCGGCTAGCCGGACCCCCGTCGGCGTGTCGGCGTTGGGCAGCGGGTCCGGATCGTCGACCACGAAACGCACCCCGGCCGCCCTCAGCGCCCCGGTCAGCGGGGCGCGGGAGTCGATGATCTTGTCCAGCTGCCGGGCCCTGGGGTCATCCGGTGCCATCCGCACGTCACCCACCTGGGTCCCGTCGTTCCAGATGACCGGCCGCGACAGCAGCCGGGGCCATGCGTCGAGCATGACCTCCCCGCGGTTCCAGGGCGGTCTCCGGTCCGCCACCCACGGCAGCAGCAGCACGTCACCCGGCCCGCGACTGGCGTCGATCAGGCGGGCCGCGGCCAGCCACCCGGCGGGATACTCGACCGGGCGCAGCCTGCCTGCGGCTCCCCAGGCCAGGCCGGGGAGCAGCAGCACCGGCGCGAGCAGCGCGATGAGGCCAAGAGCCAGCCCCGGCGTGTCCGCGCGGGCCGCCACCTGGTGCTGGCCCGGCACCCGGTCAGTATTTTTCCTGCCGAACGAACCTGGGTTCATCACCCACGCCACGGCGAGCCCGAACCCGGCGGCCTCGGCCAGGGCGAGCGGCGCCACGAACTGCTGGCCGTCGCGGAGCACGGCGAAGCCCGGCCAGAATCCGGTCGCGGCCCGGAGCAGGTCCCGCCCGGCCGCGGTCACGCCGAGGCTGGCGAGCACCAGGCCGGCCACCGCGGCCAGACCCAGCCCGGCCCAACCCGGGCCTGTCCGGCTGGGACCAGGCCCGCGGCGGGCCAGCACCGCGTAGCCGAGGATGGCGGCGACCGCCAAGGCCAGCCAGAAGGCGGACCAGGCGCCGCCGTACGCCCGGGGAACGGTTTCGGCGTTCCAGGTCCCGCCCAGCATGAGCAGGCTGCCGACGGCGCCGAACGGGGTGTCGGCCCGCGCCGCGAACGCGGCCACGCCGGCCGGGTCGGTGTACACCGGGTGCAGCACGGACGGGATCAGCCAGGGCAAGCTGCCCACGGCGAGCGCGGCCAGCGCCAGGACCGCACGGGACAGGCTCCGGCCGAGCAGCGCCACCGGCACGACCACGAGCGCGGTGACCGCCATGGCGGCGAAACCGCCCACAACCGCGGGCAACAGCGCCAGCGCCAGCCGGACCCGGCGGTCAAGCCGGAACGCCCCGGTCCGCGACGGCGCCTCGGCCGT
>Ga0182030_10000752_pt1 | contig 63634 bp, 61 predicted proteins | sample 812S3MmetaG_FD_121299 | JGI IMG/M metagenome (GOLD analysis project Ga0182030, IMG submission 121299) | Permafrost microbial communities from Stordalen Mire, Sweden - 812S3M metaG (Illumina Assembly) | ecosystem: Environmental > Terrestrial > Soil > Wetlands > Permafrost | place: Sweden... | reverse complement strand
TGGTGAGCAGATTTAGGCGCCCGCCGACCTGCGCTTGCACTGAGGAAGTCTGGCTGAGGGCCTGGTCGATGTTGTTGAGGGCGCCGGCGATGGAATTATTCAACTGCGTCTGCTCGGCCGGGTTCGAGTTGCCCGCCTGCAGTGACGTCACCAGATTCTGCACCGTGGTAAACAGGCTCTGATTGGTGCTCGGCGCCACCGCAAACGAGTCGCCCGCGCTTGGTTTGCCGGTCAAGGTCACCTGCACGCCGCTGAAGGCGATGGCTTGCCCGGAAGTGTAGGCGCCCGAGGCGACGACTGCGTTGGCTGAATTCAGCACCTGATAAGTGCTCGGCGGCGCGCCGAATTTGATCGAGAAGGTGCCGCCCGTATACGCCGTGGGATTCGAAACGCTGGTCGCACCGATGATTCCGGTGCCCGAGTTGCCCGGAGCGGCGGTGACGGTGAAAGTGCCGTTGCCTGTCTTGATCTGATTGAACACCGCATCGCCCGTATCGCCGGTGTCGACCGTGAGTCCGGCGCCGATCTGCACCTTCTGCTGGACTTGATCGCCCGAGTAGCTGGCGCCCGTGGCCGTCAAGGTGAAAGGCACGGTTTGCGAGGCACTGCCGGAGAAGATGTAATTGCCGCTGCCGTCCTGGGTATTGGCGGCTGACAGCAAGCTATTTTGGATTTGTGTCGCCTGGGCCGCGATGGCCGTGAGGTTTTGGGTCGATACAGTGCCCGAATTGGCCTCGAGCGCGAGATCGCGCAAGCTCTGCAATTGCGTCTGCACCTGCGTGAGCGCCGTATCCTCGGTATTCAAGCTCGATTGTGCCGAATTGGCATTGGTCGTGTACTGCTGGCTCTGCGCCAACACCGCATTGTATTGACTGACGAGACCCGCATCGACCGGGTTTTGCGACGCCGTGGTAAACGATAATCCGCTCGAGATCTCGTTCTGCGTCTGCGAGATGTTGGACTCGAGTTGATTCAGGGAATCCAAGAACTGAGTTTGTTCCATGCCTTGAGTGATGCGCATTGCGGGTCGATCCTTGTTCTTTATGATTACTAGTGGTTGATCGAATTCAAGAATGTGGTGAACAAGCTGTTGGCGACCGTCAGGGCCTGGGCCGAGGCTTGATAGGCCTGCTGCCATTGCAGGAGGCTGGCGGCCTCGCTGTCGAGATTGACGCCGGACACCGAGCTGACCGCGGCTTGAGCCTGAGTGTTCACGGCTGCCTGGGCGGTCTGGGCGCTATTGACTTGCTGAGCCTGACTGCCCGTGCCGGTGATCAGCGCGTTCACGGCGCCTGAGACACTGGTCGTGCCGTTGGAGAGGATGCCCAGCGTCTGTTGATTGGCATTCGCCAGGGCGTTGGCATTGTCGCCGGTGTTGCCGGCGTTGCTCTGCACGGTGAATACATCGCCCGCGGCCGGCGTGCCGGTGATTTTCGTCTGCCAGCCGTCGGCGGAGATGGCATTGCCGGACGTATAAGCGTAGCTGCCTGCGCCGTTGATCGAATAGGTCGTCGGTGTGATGAACTTGACGCTTACCGTATTGAGCAGGCTCGGATTCGCGGGGTTCACCACCGTCGCGCCGCTGATTGACGCGCTGCCGGCATTGGTGTCCGCAGCCGAAGTCTGCAGCGCAGCCGCGGCGGCGACTCCCGAGGGGTTCGTGAGAGCGACGCTGAGAGTCCCGGCGGCTTGCGCGGTCGGTTGAATGAGGAATTGGTCGCCGGATGCCGGGGTCGCCGACACCACGATCGATAAGCCGGCGGCGGTCAACGGGTTCGCCGCCGTGCCCGTGCCGGTCAAGGGTACCGCGGTGCCGGTGCTCTCATCCGTCAGCGTGTAGGCGCCCGCGTTGTAGCCAAGAATGTAATTGTCCGCGGTGAGCGCGCCGATATTGCCGATGCTGACGCTCACCGTCGCGCCGCCCGTATTCCGGGACGAAGGCGCCGCGAGCGGCGGCGCCACGGAAAAGAGGTTGGCGCCCTGCTGGCCGCTCAAGTTCAGGCCGTAGCCCTGCTGCGTGTTGGCGCTCTGTGCGAGCGCGGTGGCGATCTGCCCCAGTTGATTCAGCGCCGGATTGATCGCCTGGGTGCGCGCCGCGAGCAGGCCGCCGAGATCTCCGGAAGTGATCGAGCTGCTGATCGAGTTGCCGCTGGAGTCGGACGAGGAGATCTCGAGCTGCGAGGCATTGAACTGATTGGGGATGGTCGTCAACGTGGTGGTGGCACCCTGCAGCACCAGCGGCTGCCCGTTCCCCACGAACACGTTCACCGCGCCATTATCGCCCGCGCTCGTGGTCACGCCCACCAGCTGAGAGAGGCTCGAGACCAACTGATCGCGTTGATCGAGGAGCTCGTTGGGCGTTTGCCCCGATGCCGTGTTCGCGATTTGCTGGTTCAAGGTCGCGATCGATGAGCCGATCGAATTGATCTGCTGCACGTCGTCGACGATGCGGTTATTGACATCGCTGTTCAGGCTATTGAGTTGGCCGCTCGTGGTATTCAGATTGGCGGCGAGGCTGTTCGCCGCACCCAACAGCGCCTGGCGCGAAGCGCTCGAGGTCGGATTGTCGGCGACGGTCGACCATGCGTTGTAATAGTTCTGCACGGACGTGCTCAAACCCGCCGCCGTAGTGCCGAACAGATTATCGATCTGGGTGGTGTAACCTTGCAGCGCATTGAGCTGTCCGAGGCTGCTCTGTGAGGTATTCAGTTGTCCCGCGGCCGCTTGGTTGTACGCGCGGGAGATGCCCTGCACGACGACTCCATCACCGACCGAGACGCCCGCCCCGGTGGCTTGCGGCGCCGCCGACACGAGATTGATGGATTCCTCGTCGTAGCCCGGCGTGTTGGCATTGGCGACATTGTTGCTGGTGACGGCCATGGCCTGCTGGATCGCCTGCAGCGCCGAAAGATCGATTCCAAATGCATCTGACACGATAACTTCTCCGCGCCGGCTTCCGGGGTCTTAGCCACCGGTTTATCGGCAAGTCGCCTGCTTTCTAAAGGGCCGCAACCGGCAAAGTGAGCGCCGCCCGCAGGGTGCCGCTGTTCAAGATCTGATTCAACTTATCTCCATATTGCGGGTCCGTGGCGTAACCGGCCTTGGCAATACCCTGAATGTAGGCCTGCGCGTTGCCGCCGGCGGCAATCGCATCGCGATAGCGCGGCGAGCCGGCCAGCATATTGGCGAAGTCGCTGACGCTCTCTTCGATCGAGCCGTAAGCTCGAAATGCGGTGCGCCGCTGCGAGGCGACGCCGTCGCTGAATTCCACGGTATCCGCCACGGCCCGCGCACCGCTCCACTCCCCGCCCGCCTTGACACCAAACAGATTGAGGCTCGGGGAGCCGTCCGCAGTACGCGGCATCCGCTGCCCCCAGCCCGTCTCGAGCGCGGCCTGGGCCAGCATGCCGACCGGATTGACGCCGAGCGCCTCAGCGGCGCGGCGGATGGTGGGAAGCACTTGCGCGACGAATTGCTCGGCCTGCCGCGCGAGGTCCGAGCTCGTCGTTGCCTTCGAGTGGCCCTCCGGCTCGCCCTGCGGTGCCGTGCCCGACGGCGTGTGCTTGGACGCGGCACCGGGCAAGGGCGAGGAGGCGGGCGTCTTGCCGTCGGAGGAGCTTTTGCCCGCCTCCGTGGTCTTGCCTCCGAGCTGCCGCTCGAACAGCCGCGCGATGCTGAGATCCTGCCGCTTGGCGAGCGTGAGCGCCACCTGCTTGTCGAACATGTCCTGGTACATGCTGGTCTCGTTGCTGTCGAGCTCCCCGTCGGCGCTTGCGGCATCCCGCATGCTCTTCAGCATCATCTGTAGAAACAGCGCCTCGACCTGCTCGGAGACCGCCTTGACGGTCTCCGGAGAGTTCGGGGCATTCTTGAGGCCCGCGAGCCCGTTCAGATCCGTATAAGTGCTCGCCGACGGGGCAGCGGCCGCCGGGGCGCCGGGAATCGAGACGGGTGCGAGAGGCGTAGACACTTAGATCACCACGAGTTCGGCCTGCAGGGCGCCGGCTTCCTTGAGTGCTTCCAATATGGCGACCAGATCGCCGGGGGCCGCCCCCACCTCGTTCACGGCATGCACTATTTGCTCGAGCTCGACGCCGGGCTTGAACAGGAACATGCGGTTCGATCCCTGGTCGACATTGATGGTGGAATTGGTGACGACGGTCGTCGTGCCCTTCGAGTTGGGCAAGGGCTGGCTCACCTGCTGCTCTTCTTTGATGCTGACCGAGAGCGAGCCGTGCGACACCGCGGCAGGGCTCACCGTCACATGACTCGAGATCACCACGGTGCCGGTACGCGAGTTGATGATGACGCGGGCCGGCGCGCTCGCCGGCTCGACCTCGAGGTTCTCCACGGTGGAGAGAAAGGCCACGCGCTGGGTAATATCGATCGGCGCTTTCACTCGCACCGACCCGCCGTCGATGATGCTCGCGGCGCCATCACCCATGCCCTTGTTGACGCTCGCAACCAGCCGGGTGACCGTGGTGAAGTCGGGAGTGTTCAGATTGAGCACGATGGCGTCGCCCTTTTCGAGCTGCGTCGGCACGGCACGCTCGACCGTCGCTCCGTTCGGGATCCGTCCGGAGCTCGGCACGTTGACGGTGAGCTTCGAGCCGTCGGTGCCCTCGACGCCGAAGCCCGAGACGATGAGATTGCCCTGCGCGATCGCGTAGATCTGACCGTCGAGGCCGTGGAGCGGCGTGACCAGGAGCGACCCGCCCCGCAGGCTCTTGGCGTTCGCAATGGAGTTCACCGTGATGTCGATGGTCTGCCCCGGCTTGACGAACGCCGGCATGATCGCGTGCACGGACACCGCCGCAACGTTCTTGAGCTGCGGCGTCACGTTCGTCGGCACCACCACGCCGAGCTGCGCCAGCATGTTGGTGAGCGACTGGATGGTGAAGGGCGCCTGGCTGGTCTGGTCGCCGGTGCCGTCGAGTCCGACCACCAGCCCGTAGCCGACGAGCTGGTTGGTGCGCACGCCCTGTACTTGCGCCATGTCCTTGATGCGCTCGGCTTGCGCGAACGGGCCCGCGCAGAGCACGAGCAGCACGGTCAAGCATCGAACGGATATGTGCATGCTGAGATCCTAGAAAGGAGAGAACGCCGAGTTGAAGAACCGCACCAGCCAGCCCATGCGGTTGGAGTTGTCGATGACGCCCTTGCCAGAGTAGCTGATGTGCGCGTCCGCGATCTTGTCCGACGTCACGGTGTTGTTGGTCGCGACATCCGCCGGCCGCACGACCCCGGAAATATGGATGAACTCGTCGCCTTGATTGAGCTTCAAGCTCTTGTCGCCCTGCACGACCAGATTGCCGTTGGCCTGCACCTGGACCACGGTGACGGTAAGGCTGCCTACCAGGCTGTTGCCCTGCGTGCTCGATCCCTCGCCGTCGAAGGAGTGCGCTCCGGAGAGCGTAGTGTCGAGGATGGGCACGCCTTTGGTGGTCAAGGACTTGCCGAAGATCGACGGGCCGGTGTCGACCACCGAGGAGTTCTTGGTGGTCTTGGTGACCGCGCTCTTGCTAGCGTTGGTCGATTCGTTGAGGATAATCGTGAGCACATCGCCGACGCGCCGCGCCTTCAAGTCGGCGAACAACATCATCTCCTGCCCCGCCTGGTAGATGGCGCCGTCGGTCCGCGGCTCGGGCGGCGGCAGCTCCCGCGGCTTGACGGGGTCGGGCTTGTGATCCTTGTGCATCGTGGAGCAGCCCCCGAGGGCCGCAACCAGCATCGCGACGAGCAGCGCCGGCACGCGCGCCGCCATCACGTATTTCAGGGAACCCATGCGCTCGCGGATCATGACAGGTTGGTCGTCAGGTACTGCAGCATCTGGTCGGCGGTCGTGATCGCCTTAGAGTTCATCTCATAAGCTCTTTGGCACTCGATCATGTTGACGAGCTCGGTGACCGTGTTGACGTTCGAGGTCTCGAGCGATCCCTGCTGCACAGTGCCGAGGCCGTTCGTGCCCGGCGTACCGGTCTGCGGCGCGCCGCTCGCGGCGGACTCGATCAAGAGGTTATTGCCCGTGGGCGACAACCCCTCCTCGTTGACGAAATCCGCGAGCTGGACCTGGCCGATCTGCGTGGTCTTGTTCGCGGCGGATAGCGCCGTGACCACCCCGTCCGTACCGACCGTGATCGACTGCGTTCCGACCGGTACGGTGAGCGCCGGAGCGAGCGGATAGCCGCTCGCCGTGACGACGTTGCCCTGGTTGTCGAGCGTGAACGTCCCGTCGCGCGTGTAGGCGAGCGTGCCGTCCGGCTGGGTTATCTGAAAGAAGCCATGGCCGGAGACGGACAGATCCAGAGGGCCGTTCGTCTGGGTGACGCTGCCCTGGGCGTAGTTCTTTTGCGTGGCGACGATGCGCACCCCGGTGCCGAGCGTGAGCCCGGTCGAGTACTGCGTGTTCTGGGTGCTCTGCGCGCCGACCTGCCGGACATTCTGGTACATGAGGTCCTGGAACGCCGCGCGATCCGACTTGAAACCCGTGGTGTTGGCGTTCGCCAGGTTGTTGGCGATGATGGCCATCTGCGTGTTCTGCGCATCGAGGCCGGTCTTGGCGGACCATAGTGCAATGTTCATGGCTGTCCTTGAATAGTCGTATTACGAGGAGTTGGACATCATCTGTTCAGATGTCTGTTCGTTCTGATCGGAGGAGCTCATGCTCCTCACCTGAAATTCATACAAGCGCTGCAGCTCGATCATGTTGATGAGCGATTGCGCGGCGTTCACGTTGCTCGACTCCAGCTCGCCCGAGGTCAGCGTCACCGTCGGATCCGCGGGCGCCGTGCTGCCGCTCTTGAGCCTGAGCAACCCGTCGTCGCCCTTCTGCAAGCTCTGCGCGGGCGGATTGACCAGCTTGATGCGGTCGGTCGGGGCGACCGCCACCGGCGTGAGGCCCAGCGGCAGCACCGAGATCGTGCCGTCGTTGCCGACCGTGATCGAGGTCGCGGCCGGCAGATTGATCGGACCCGATTCGGAGAGCACCGGCAGTCCGTTCCCCGTGGTCACGGCGCCCTCGGCGCTCACCTGCAGGTCGCCGGCGCGCGTGTAGGCTTCCTTGCCGTCTGCGCCGCGAACCGCAATGTATCCCTTGCCGTTGACCGCGACGTCGAGATCGCGGCCGGTGCCCTGCATGACCCCGCTCGAGAGATCCGTGCCGGAATCGCTCGCCACCGCGTTCACCCGCGAGGGGTAGCCCGTCCCGTAGATCGGCAGGCTCGCGAAGGACACCTGGTCGGCGCGGTAGCCGATGGTGTTGACGTTCGCGATGTTGTGATTGTTGACGGCCTGCGCTTGCATGATCTGCTTCGCGCCCGTCATCGCCACATAGAGCCCTCTATCCATTGGTCGCGATGCCGATCACGGTCTGGGACATCTGGTCGGCCGTGGTGATCACCTGCGCATTGGCCTGGAAGGCCCGCTGCAGGGTGATCATGTTGACGAGCTCCGTGGTGAGATCGACGTTCGAGCTTTCGAGCGCACCCGCTTGGATGCTGCCGAAGCCGGCGGAACCCGCGGTACCCTGTACCACCGTGCCGGACGCGAATGTCTGAGCCCAGTTCGTATCACCCAACTGTTGAAGACCTTGTTCGTTCGGAAAATTCGCTATGGCGAGTTGCCCGAGCTGCGTGGACCGCCCGTTGGTGTAGACGGCGGACACGATCCCGCTCGAGTCGATGGATACCGTGCTCAACTGGCCCGTGGTGTAGCCGTTTTGGGTGATGGACGTCACGCCGAACTGCGTGCCGTACTGAGTGGTCTGGCCGAAATTGAACGTGGTGCTGAGCGCTGCCGCGCCGTCCGGCGGCTTGAAACCCGCGAAGGTCAAGTTGCCGGTTGCCGGAGTGGTCAGCGCCCCGGTGGGGGAGAAATTGATCGTCTGCGCTGCCCCGACCGCCGTCCCGTTGACGGTGTAGTTGACCGTCCATTGATCGGGTGTGGTGGTCTGGCTGAAGTAGAAGGTCGCCGGATAGGAATTGCCGAGCGAGTCGTACACGGTGGTCGAGGTCGATTGGGTGTAGGTGGCGGAATTGGCCGGGCTGAACGGCGCCTGCGCCGGCACGGCCGCATTGGACGGCAGGTTCAAGATGACCTTGCCGGCAGTGGTGGCCACTGGCGCGCTCTGAGCCGTGTTGAGATTGAGGTTCGACAACGCGCCGGTGTTGAACCCGCCGTTGGCGAGCGGCGGATAGACTTGCAGGTCGAGCCCCGTCGAGCTCACCACGTTGCCGTTGGCGTCCTCGGAGAACTGGCCGTTGCGCGTGTAGACGTTGCCATTCGCGCTGTTGAGCGTGAAGAAGCCGTTGCCGCTGATCGCCAGATCGAGCGCCCCCGAGGTGGTGGATATGTTGCCTTGGGTAAACTGCTGAGCGGCGGTTACGAGCCGGACGCCCTCCCCGGCCGTCGAGCTGTTGAGATTGACCGCGCCCGACGCGTACACGTCGGCGAACTCCGCTTGAGAGTCCTTGAAGCCGGTCGTGTTGGCGTTCGCGATGTTGTTCGAGGTGATGTCCAGCGCCGAGTTGGCGGCGGTCAGCCCCGATAGCGCGATACTGAAAGTAGCCATGTGTTTCGCTCCTCTATTGAATTAGTTTGATATCTGCTGAACGCTCGAGAACGGCACACTGCCGAGCCCGCTGATGTTCAGCGTGAGACCGGTGCTGCCGGATCCCATCGTGACGCTGTTGACGGTGCCGCTGACCAGCGTGGTGACCGCGGAGCTGCCGCTGACGCCCGCGACCTGAGCGCTCAAAGTGTAGGTCCCGGCCGGCGCGGCCGCGCCCTGCGAGGTCTGCCCGTTCCAGCTGAAATTCGCCATTCCGGCCGACTGCGCGCCGAGATTGATCGAATCGACCAGCACGCCGGCGCTGTTCGAGATGTTGAGCACGACTTGAGCGCTGGTCTGCGGCACGCTCACGGCGCCGCCGACGGTGGCGCCGGCGGTGGCCAGCGTGGCGGTCGAGCTCTGCACCAGCGCCTGATGGCCAAGGAGTGCCGACGCTTGCAGCGCCTGGCCGGACACGAGCGAGTTCGACAGCGAAGTGAACTGCGAATTGAGCTGCGTGATGCCCTGCACCTCGCTCAGCGAGGCGAGCTGGCTCAAGAATGCGTTGCTGTCGACCGGACTCGTCGGGTCCTGGTTTTTGAGCTGCGCGAGCATGAGTGTCAAGAAATCGGTTCCGCCGAGCGTGACTCCGTTGGAGGCGCTCGAGGTGCTCGAGGCGTTCGAGGTGCTGGTGCTGCCCGTCGATCCGGTGCCCCCGGTGCCGCTCGTGCCCGTGCCGCCGGTGGTCGCCTTGGTCGTCGGACGGGGTGTCGCCGCGTAGGAGGGAATGTTGATCATGATTTAGTGGCCCATCGCAATGACTTTGAGGAGTAGATCCCGTGCCGTGTTGATGGCCTCGACGTTGGTGGCGAACGAGCGGTTGGCGGAGATCATGTTGGTCATCTCTTCGATCGAGTTGACATTGGAGGTGTAGACGTAGCCGTCCTTGTCCGCGAGCGGATGAGCCGGCTGATAGGATTTGAGCGGCGGAGCGGTGCTCTCGACCACCCCGAGTACGCGCACGCCGGTCGAGGAGTCCTGATCGTCGAAGCTCGCCTCGCTATCCATCATCGACTGGAACACCGGATGCCTGGCGCGATAGACCTTGGTCACATCGCCGTTGGTGCTCTCCGCGTTTGCGAGGTTGCTCGCGGTCGTGTTGAGCCGGATCGTCTCGGCGTTGAGCGCGCTGCCTGCGACATTGAACACACTGAATAGAGACATATGACTACTCCTTATGACCCGCTCACTGGCCAGCGATCGCGAGCTGCATCTCGGAAATCCGCAAGTTGATGAAGTTGAGGCTCGCCTGGTAGCGCACGTTGTTCTCGGCGAACGCGGCCTGCTCGACCGGCATCTCGACGGTGTTGCCGTCGAGCGAAGCCTGATAGGGGTTGCGGTACTTCAACTCTCCCGCGGTCGTTTCGGCGTCGCTGAACGTGATGTGCGCCGCCTGCGTGATGGTGAGCGGCAGCGAGGAGGGCTCGCTCTGGTTCTGCGACAGCACTTCGCCGAAATCGATGTCCCGGGATTTATAGCCCGGGGTGTCCGCGTTGGCGATATTGGCGGCGAGCACGCCGAGACGTTGACCGTGTACGGTCAGTGCTTGTTCATGGATGCCGAAGACGTTCTCGAACATGGTGCGAATCTCCTCTCCGCACAGACAAAGCAAGACCTGTGCCAACGGCCGAAAGGGGCTCGGCCGGACGGTAAACTGTGCAGCCGCGCACAATTGGCGCCCTGTTGGTGGCGATTTTGGGGTTAACCGGCCGGCGCCGACGCCCCTCGGGCGGGCTGGGCGGCAAAGCTTTGCCGCGCGGCGGCAGCGCGGCGGCCTGCGGTCAGGTTCGGCGTCCGGGCCGCTCGCGCCGCTGGCACGTCATTTGCTTGTATAGGGATACTATGAAAAAAACGTCAATTTACTGTCGCTGGATCGGCTGTGTGTGGCTTGCCGCTGCGGCGCCCGCCCTGTGCGAACCGCAGGACGTCGCGCAACTCGAGTCGATTGCGCGCACGGAAGCGGCCCAGAACCTCCCGCCGCTCAGCGAGAACCAGCGATTCGTCGTCGGTCCGATCGATGCCCACCTTCAACTCGAGCATTGCGGCGCACCCGTCAAGCCGGTGGTGAGCCCCGGCGGGCACATGCACGACCGAATCCTGGTGGAGCTGCGCTGCCCCTTGAGCGGCGGCTGGCACCTCTATGTCCCGGTCCGCGTGGTGGGAACCTCGGTGGTGACCATCGCGGCGCGCACCATCGTCGCGGGGAGCGTTTTGACCGACAAGGACCTGCGTTCGGAGCGGCGCGACATCTCCGAGCTGCCGCAAGGCTATCTCGACGATCCGGCCGTCGCGGTCGGCCTCACGGCCGCCCGGCCCATCTCGAGCGGCGCCGTGATCACCAATCAGTTCCTGGTAGCCGCCAAGGCCGTGCAGCGCGGACAGTCGGTCACCTTGGTAGCCGATGCGGGCGGCATGAGCGTGCGCATGGCCGGCCGCGCGCTCACCGACGGCCTCATCAACCAGCGCGTCAGAGTCCAGAATCTGTCCTCCGGCAAGATCGTCGAAGGAATCGCCCGCTCGGAGCAGGTGGTGGAAATTATTTTGCAATAGGCCCTAAAGTGACGCAGGTCCGCGGCCGATAACATATTCCAAGAGCGGTATTTGATAGCAATTCGCTAAAGTTCGTGTATTTCCCGACGATAACGTGGGCAAGGGCTCGTCCCCGCCCTAGGAGAGACTTCGGTGCCAGGCAAGATTAGTGGATATACGACGTCTGAACCTCTCGCGCGCCCCGCGGGCTCGAGTACGGCTGGCGTTGTTGCCGACAAGTCACAGAGCGAACCGGCGGCCGTCGCCTCGCAGACCGGCGACCAGGTCACCCTGACGAGCTCCGCGCGCTCACTGCAGAAGCTGTCCGAAGCCATCGCGCAGGCTCCGGTGGTCAACGCCGATAAGGTGGCGTCGATCAAGCAGGCGGTGAACGGGGGTACCTATCAGGTCGACTCCGGCCGCGTTGCGGACAAGCTCCTGCAGTTCGAGCAAGACCTGAAGTAACCCATGACCGAAGATGCGCGCAGACATCTGGAAGAGTTGCTCGATCGCGAGATCGAGGCCGCTCACGCGCTTGCCGCAACCCTCAACGAGGAGCGCACGGCCCTGACCGGCCCCTCGGCGCAAACCGTCGAGGAAAAAGCGGCGGAAAAGATCCGTCTATTGGGCGCCATCGAGAAACTCGAGGACGAGCGCCGCGCGCTCGCCGCCGCCGCCGAACAGGCCTTGCCGGGCGCCCGAGTGCCGCCGGGCTCGAGCCTCGCAGCCACGGTCGCCGTGCGCTGGCGTACCCTGATGGAAGTGATGGCCGGATGCCGGACATCGAACGAAATCAACGGTTACATCATTAACTTGCGCCAGGGGCAGATCAGACAGCTCATCGGCGTCGTACGCGGCGGTGCGCCGCTCACCTACACTTCCCAAGGAAGGACCTTCGCCCGGGCGCTGCGCGCGCTGGCCAAGGCGTAAATTTATGCTGGTCCTATCCAGACGTGCCGATGAATCAATCGTGATCCAACCCGCGGACGGCGTCGATGCCAGCATGACGCTCGCCCAGCTCTTCGCCAACGGACCGATTCTGATCACGCTGCTCGGCGGTACCGGACGGCGCGTGAAGATGGGCATCGAAGCGCCCGAGCAGCTCGCCATCCGGCGCAAAGACGTCGCCTAGCAAAGGGCGCCTCGCCGGCCGCGCCTCGCCGGCCGCGCCTCCAACCGTCCGCCTGTCAGTCATGGCGTCCTAAAAGCCCCGCCCTTGCCGTACCGACCGGATCCCGCCTTTTTCGCGGCCCGACGCCGTGTTGCTCTCGACCTAATCCAGCCGCATTTTACTTATCCGCTTTTTGCGATATTGAGTGCTTCGCGAACGGCGTCGGGATGTGCATAATGGCACCTCGCCCCAACCAACAACTACTAGGATTCGAGCGAATGGAGCGTCGTCTGCATACTCGCCACCGCGCACGTACCACGGTTTACGTGGTGATGTCGGGCCGCAAGAGCCGGATCTGCAAGGCCAAGAATTTGAGCGCCAACGGTGTGTTCGTCGAGACGGAGAATCTCGGCCTGCGCAAGGGACAGCAGGTGCATCTCGCGTTCGCCATCAACCTCGGACTCATCACCAAGATCCATCGCCGCACCGCCATCGTTGCGCACGTGACACGCGGCGGCACCGGGCTCATGATGGAGCAGTTCGCCGGCCGCTGAGCCGTTTGATCGAGGAAGGCGTCGCTCCCAGAACTCGCGCGAAGCTGCGGCGCATGCGCTCCGAATCGCCGAAGCCGCACGATCTCGCCACCCGCTGAACCGAGCTCGCGCCGCTTTCCAGCGCCGCCCGCGCGGTCTCGACGCGCAACCGCTCGACGGCCTTGGCGGGAGCGATACCGACCTCCGCCTGGAACAGCCGCGCGAAATGCCGCGGGCTCATGCATGCGAGCTCGGCAAGATCCGCAACCGTGAGCTTCTGCCCGAGGTGGCTGCGGATGTGATCGAGAAGCGGCGCGAAGCTCGCATCTGCACGCTCCATCTCGAGCAGCGCCGAGAACTGCGACTGGCCGCCGGGCCGCCGGTAGTACACCACTAGCTGCTGCGCGGTCAGGCGTGCTACGCGCTCTCCAAGGTCCTCGGTGATGAGCGCAAGCGCCAGATCAATGCCGGCGGTGACGCCCCCCGAGGTCCAGAGCTTGCCGTCCCTCACGAAGATTCGGTCCGCATCGAGGCGCACCTGTGGAAACTTCCGTTTGAAATCGAGCGAGCGGCTCCAGTGTGTGGTCGCAGATTTTCCATCGAGCAATCCCGCCGCCGCCAGCACATACGTGCCGGAGCAAACGCTCGCCACCCGGCGCGCCGACGCCGCACAGGCAAGCACGAAACGGCGGGTGCGAGCGCATTCGGCCGCGGCGCGCGAGCCCTCCCCGCCCGCGAGGATGAGGGTATCGATCAGCGCAGCGCGTCCGAAACGCGCCGCAGAGAGCAGAGCGCCGGACGAGCTTGCGACCGGACCGGGCTCGACGGCGGCGACGTTTAGGGCATAGGCTCCCGGCCGATAACGGCCGGCCACCTCGAACGCTGCGATCGGTCCGGCGACATCGAGCAGTTGAAAATCCGGATAGATGAGGAAGCAGATCCGACGCTTCATGGCAGAAAAGGTGGGAATCTTGTCATTTACGCCATGAGCATAATCGGTGAAGCTTGGCTGCGTCAAAGACGGTCGCGAGGGGCATTGTGATGAACGAATCTTTCCGCGTGGTCTTCATGCTTTACCCGGACGTCACGCAGCTCGACTTCACCGGTCCTTACGAGGTGTTCGCGCAGCTGCCCGGCGCCGAATGCGTGCTCGGGTCGGCGGAGGGCGGAACGCTCGTGGCCGCCGGCGGCCTGCGCTTCACCGGCGTAGCGCGGCTCGCCGATATTGCGCATTGCGCTCTACTGTGCGTTCCGGGCGGGTTCGGCACCGCGGCCGCCATGGGTGATCCGCGCTTTCTATCCGAGCTGCGCCGCCTCGCCGGCTCCGCCCGATACGTCACGTCCGTCTGCACCGGCTCGCTGTTGCTCGCGGCTGCCGGCCTTCTCGCGGGGAAGCGTGCGGCCTGCCACTGGGCTTGGCGGGACTCGCTCGCGCTATTCGGCGCGAAGCCTGACCCGGACCGGGTGGTCCGCGACGGCAACATCTTTACCGGCGGCGGCGTCACGGCGGGCATCGACATGGCGCTCGCGGTCGTCGCTGAAATCGCGGGGCCAGACTTTGCGGAGGCCACGCAACTCGGTCTCGAGTACGCCCCCATGCCGCCGTTCGACTCAGGAAGTCCGGAGCGGGCGCGGCCGGAGGTCCTGGCGGCCGTGAAGAAGCAGTTCGACGCGCGGCGCGGCGTGCGCGAGGCGGCGCTCGCGGCCGCGGCAGAGGCGCTCGGCCGCCGCCGCTCCGACTCCTCGCCGGCATGAGTCGGCCCGACCGGGTCACCGCCTCCCTTTCGGAGGCGGCAAAACAATCGCTTACACTCGGCGCATGCAGCAGGACGAGTCCGAAATCGCCGCGGCACTGCAAGCTGCGCGGCACAGTCTCGTGCGCGGCGATCTCGCCGCCGCCCGCGAAACTTGCCGGCGCATTCTGCACGCATTTCCGGACGCGGCGGCCGCGCTGCACCTCTCCGGCGTCGCCGCCATTCGCGCCGGCGATCACCGCACTGGGGGGGATCTCTTGCGCCGTGCCGCCGAATCCCCCGACACGACGGCCCTGTATTTGTTGAGCTACGCCCAGCTGGTGTGCAAATCGACCGACCCGATTGCTGCATTGGAAATCACCCGGCGAGCGCTCGCGTTGGATGCAAATCTGCCGCTCGCCTGGTACTCCCTCGGCACCCAATTGCTGGACGCGCGCGAATACGCGGAAAGCAAGAGCTGCTTCGAACAGGCGCTGCAACTGGATCCGGGCTTCTGGCAGGCGCGCGCCCGGATCGCGTTCGTGCTCGCGGGGCTCCGGCATACCGCCGCGGCTTTTGAATCCTTCGCAGAGCTCCTGCGCGAGCAGCCCGACAGCGCGGAAGTCATCGCCCAGTACGCTGCCTTCCTACAGGAGCTCGGACACTACACCGATGCACTGGCGCAAGCCGAGCGGGCGATTCACGGGGCTCCGGATTTACTCGACCATCACTTGCGCGCCGCGGATATCGAAATGCAGCTCGGCCGCAACCCGGCGGCGCTCGCGCGCCTGCGTGCCATCAAGGACCGCTGGCCCGACGAGGTCCAGCTGCTGGCATTCGAGGCGACGCTATTGAGGTTGGTCGACTGCGCGGAGGAATCGGAAGCGCTATGCCGCGACGCCTTGGCGAGAGGAATCGAATCGGCCGACCTGCTGCGTGCCTATGGTCTTGCCCTGCACCTGGCGGGGAAGGACGAGGACGCGTTGAGAATGCTCGACCGCGCAACCACGGCGCGTCCTGCGTTGGCCCTGTCGGAAAAGGCGGTACTGCTTACTCATCTCGGGCGACTGTCCGAGGCCTGCGCGACGTTCGATCAGGCACTCCGCCACGAGCCCATTCTGGCGGACGCTTGGTACAACAAGACGAACGCGAAGACCTACGCCGCCGGCGATGCCGACATCATCGCCATGCAGAGGTTGCTCGAGCGAGGATGTTCCTACGGAGACGAAGTGCTGCTGCACTTCGCGTTGGGCAAGGCGCACATGGACAGCAAAAACGCCGATGCCGCCTTTGAGCACTGGCATCGGGGAAATCGCATGAAACGCGCAAGCATCGAGTACAGTGCGGATGCGGCCGCGCGTCGCCTCGCATCGATCGCCGCCACGCCGCTCAGCTTTGCCGCCGAGGGGCCCCTCTCGGGCGCCCGTCTCTCCGAGCTGCCGGTCTTCGTCGTCGGCATGCCGCGCTCCGGCTCTTCCTTGGTGGAGCAAATTCTTGCCTCGCATCCTGAAGTCCATGGCGGCGGCGAACGAACCCGCCTGCGCACGTGGTTCGAGAGCGCGGCGCAACTCCCCGACCAGGCGGCGCGCGATGATGAGCGCATCGCCGAGGCGGTTCTCGAGTCTCTTGGGCGCTTGTCATCCGGGGCGGCTCGCATCGTCGACAAAGACCTCGGTAATTTTCTGCATCTTGGAGTCATTCATCGCATCTTGCCGCGTGCGCGCATCATCCATTGCCGGCGCAACCCGCTCGATACCTGCTTTTCGGCGTATACGAAACTATTTCTCGGCGATTTCCCCTTCACCTACGATCTGCGTGAAGCGGGTCTGTACTACCGCGGCTATCATGCGCTCATGGCGCATTGGCGCGCGGTATTGCCGGGGCGGATATTCATGGAGGTCGACTACGAGACACTCGTCACCGAGCCGCTCGAGGCGCGCCGGCTCGTGGACTTTCTCGGCCTGCCCTGGAGCGATGCCTGTGAGCGCTTCTTCGAGACCCGCCGGACGGTCCATACGGCGAGTGCCTCAGAGGTACGCCGGCCCCTCTATCGCACGAGCATCGACCGTGGCGCCGCGGTGATTGCGCACTTGACGGCGCTGACCGAGGCGCTCGGCGATCTTTCCTCCAAGGTCCGCGTGCGTTCTGAGGAGTTCTAGGCGCGGCGCGGAAGCTCGAGGCCATCCTGAGGCGTCGCACCACCAAGCTTCATGCGTGCCGGCGCTATTTCTTGCGCGTTCGTCCGAGGAAATCGCGCTTGCCGAGGGCCACCCCTTTCCAGCGCAGAATGTCGTAGGCCGTGGCGGCGTGGAAATAGAAATTCGGCTGCGAGAACGACATCAGGAAGTCCTCGGCCGTGAAATCGATGTGTCGCTCGCCGAAGGCAAAGCGCATGTCGCGGCCGACGAAGCCGTCCACCTCGGCCGGGTCGATCGACTCGAGCGCCGCGATGGTTTGCGCGATCCGCGTCTTGAGAGCCGCAAAACTGTCGGGCGGTGTCGTCGTGTCGGGCGAGAACACCCCGCGGCGCACGCCCTCGATGGCGCCGAGCGAGTGCACCGCCGTCGATTTGACCTGATAAGAGAATGGCAGCATATCCGGGGCGAGACGCGCCTCGATGATATCGCGCGGCGCTACGCCTTTCTCGGCGCAGAAAGCCTCGGCTTTACCGAGCAGGTCGCCGACCGAACCCAAAATCTGCCGGTAGGAGGGAATCGTGGCGGCATACAGAGAGAAGCCCATCTGCGAAGTGTATTCGCATGCAGGCGCGGCGCAAGAGCCGCACCGCGGCCCCGCGTCCTTAGGTGTCGTCGGGCAGCCTCATCAGGCAGCCTCATCGGGCGCCTCAGCCGGCCTCGCCCGCGACTCGTGCTCGCGCAGCACGAGTCGTCTCCGCCGCGGCGATGCCCTGCGCCGCGAACCACAGCAGCAGCAGCGTCGGCGGGACGGCGCCGAGCATGGCCAGGATTCCGATGCGCAGCGAGCCGCTGAGCGCCGCCACCTTGCCTGTCATGTAAGGCCCGAGCGCGAGTCCGAGCATCGACAGCGACAGCAGATAGATCGCGCCCGCGACCCCCCGCATGCGCGGGAGCACGCAATCCTGGATCGCCGCGGCGCCCGAGCCCAAGTAGGTGTAGACCGCCACGGACAGGACTGGATTGAGTGCGTAGATGACGCGCACATCGTGAGCATCGACCATGATGACGGTGAGCGGCGCAACGGTCAGAATTCCGGCCGCACAGACGAACAGGCGGCCGCGCGGATCGCGCCGTTTCCAGGCGTCCGACAGATAGCCGCCCGCGATGCAGCCGACCGCCGCGGCGAACCCGCTCGGCACCCCGAGGGCGACTCCGGCGATGTGGGGCGCAATGCCGAACGTGCGCATGGCATAGGGCGGCACCCAGAAAGTGAGTGAATACACGATGAAGCCGATGCCGCCAAATCCAAGGAGCGCGAGTGCGACCGCGCGCGTGCCGATGATCAGCGTAAACGCCGGCCGGTCGCGCACCGCGAGCAGCTGGAACCACGAGGCGATCGCGTAGCTCCCGATGCCGAAGCCGATCCACTGCGCCTCATCGCCGGTGAGCCAGGCGAGCAAGCCCGCCCCCGCGCAGACGAGCGCGAGCATCAAAACGTTGCGGCTGAGGCCGCCGGGTATGCGCGCTGCGCTCGCGAGCGTGAAGGGCGGGAGGATTGCCGCGAGCTCGCGGGCAAATTCCCGAAAGGCGCCGGGCATGTTCGCCGGGATATTCTGACTCTCGGAGCGCCCGCGCGCAGGCTCGCGCAGCGACCAGACCCACAGCGCGAGCGCAAGACCGGGCAGCCCCACCGCGAGAAACGCCGCTTGCCAGCCTGCGAGCCCGAGAGGGGCGGCCCGGGATGCGTACGCGTTCGACCAGGCATGCTCGATCCAGCCGCCGAGCGGCAGGCTGAGCCCGGCGCCGACGAACAATCCGGCCGAATAAATGGAGATCGCAACCGCCCGGCGGCGGATCGGGAAGTGATCGGCGAGCAGTGAGTAGGCGGCGGGTGTCGCGCTCGCCTCGCCGATGCCGACGCCGACCCGGGCGAGCGCGAGCTCCACGAAGGAGCTCGCGAGCCCCGACGCCGCGGTCATCAGCGACCAGACCGCGAGGCCCGATGCGATCAAGCGGCCGCGATGCCAGCGGTCCGCAAGCCGCCCGAGCGGAATGCCGAACAGAGAATAGAAGATCGCAAACGCGGTTCCGTAGAGAAAGCCGAGTTCCGCATCGTCGACGTGCAGGCCCGACTTGATGTCCTGTGCGAGAATCGAGAGGATGTTCCGGTCGACGAAGTTGAACACATAGACGAGGAACAGCACCCCGAGCACGTACCATGGATAGACGGCCCGATCGTTGCCCGGCGCCTCTGCGGTCTTCATATTTGCCCGGAGCTTGCACCTCCCTGCCCGGTTTGTCACGGCGTGCGCCCGGGCGTCGAGCCCGGTGCTGCGGGGGCAGGCGTTCCCGGGCCTGGTGTCCCGGCCCGCCGCCAATTGATATATACTTCTTGAATCACGGTTCCGCTCCAGATCTCGGCTCTGCTGAGGTTTTCGGACCGAACCGATTCCCCGACTCGAGGGTCCATGCCGCCCCTAGATCCGTTCCGCGCGGAGGCGATTCGCATCCGCGGCGCGCGCCAGAACAATCTCAAGAATCTCGACCTCGATATTCCGATCAACGAGTTAATCGTCGTGACCGGAGTGAGCGGTTCGGGAAAGTCGTCGCTGGTCTTCGACACGCTGTATGCCGAGGGGCAGCGCCGCTACGTCGAGACGTTCTCGCCCTATGCGCGGCAATTTCTCGACCGGATGGATCGGCCGCTGGTCGACGCAATCGAGGGCATTCCGCCGGCGATCGCGATCGATCAGACCAATCCGGTGCGCACCTCGCGATCGACGGTGGGCACCATGACGGAGCTCAACGATCATCTGAAATTGCTGTTTGCGCGCGCGGCGGTGCTGCACTGTCGCGGCTGCGGGCGGCCGGTGATCCGCGACACCGTCGAAACGATCAGGGCGGCACTCGCGCGGCGCTCGCGCGATGCGGGCGACCCACGTTTGCTCCTCACCTTCCCGGTGGCCGTGCCGGAGAACTTCAGCGAGGCGGAAATCAAGACTTTGCTAGCCGCGCAGGGCTACACGCGCATTCACGAGCAGCGCGGCCGCACGCTGCACGTGATCCAGGACCGCTTTCGATGGTCGGCGATCGAGGCGGCGCGGGCCAACGACGCCATCGAGGGCGCGCTCAGGGTGGGGCATGGCCGGCTCGATGTTTTTCCGCAGGATGAGGCCGGCGTCGCAGCCGCGCCCTGGCGTTTCTCCGCAGGCCTTCATTGCCCCGACTGCGATATCGCCTACAAGGATCCGAGCCCGAGCACCTTCAGCTTCAATTCGCCCGTAGGCGCCTGCGAGACCTGCCGCGGCTTCGGCCGTACCATCGGCGTCGACTACGGACTGGTCATCCCCAACACGGTGCTATCGCTGCGCGAAGGGGCGATCAAACCCTGGCAGACGGAATCCTACAAGGAGTGCCAGACCGATCTCATCAAGTTCGCGCGCAAGCGCGGCATCCCCATCGACACGCCGTGGAGCGGCTTGACCGACGCCGAGCGAGCATGGGTGCTCGACGGCGAAGGCGAGTGGAGCAGGAACGTCTGGTACGGCGTGAAGCGATTCTTCGCGTGGCTGGAGACCAAGGCTTACAAAATGCACATCCGCGTGCTGCTGTCGCGGTATCGGTCCTATACCGAATGCACGACGTGCCGCGGCTCGCGATTGAAGCCCGAGGCGCTGCTCTGGCGCCTCGGCAGCCCCGGCATCGACATCCGCGAGCTGATGCTTCTGCCCATCGACGGGACCCGCGAGTTCTTCGCCAAGCTCAAGCTGCCTCCGCCCCTCGATGAAGCCGCGGACCTGCTGCTCGGCGAGATCCGCACGCGGCTTCGCTACTTGACCGAAGTGGGGCTCGGATACCTCAATCTCGACCGGCAGTCGCGCACCCTCTCAGGCGGGGAGGTGCAGCGGATCAATCTCACCACGGCCCTCGGGACCTCTCTGGTCAATACTTTGTTCGTACTCGACGAGCCTTCCATCGGTCTGCACGCTCGCGACGTGGGGCGAATCGTCGGGGTGATGCAGCGTCTGCGCGATGCCGGCAATACGCTGCTCGTGGTCGAGCACGACCCGAAGGTGATGCAGGCAGCGGACCGCTTGATCGACATGGGACCCGGCCCAGGCGAGCACGGCGGCGAGATCGTGTTCGATGGGCGTCTCCCGGCCCTCGCACACGCACGCGGCTCGCTCACGGCCGACTATCTTTTGCATCGCCGGCGAGTCGAGATACCGCCCGGCGGCGAGCCCCGCGCGGATGCCGGCGTGTTGCGCATCGAAGGCGCCGCCGAGCACAACCTGAAGAACATCGATGTGGATTTTCCGCTCAATCGGTTGGTCTGCGTCACAGGTGTGAGCGGTTCGGGCAAATCGACGCTGATTCACGACGTGCTCTACCCATCGCTCAGGCGCGCACACGGCAAGCCCACCGAGAATCCCGGCAGACACGCCGGTCTCGACGGCGCTCATCTCATCGATGAGGTCACCATGGTCGATCAGACGAGCATCGGCCGCACGACGCGCTCCAATCCTGCGAGCTACGTCGGCGCGTTCGACGCCTTGCGCCGCTTGTTCGCAGAGCTTCCCGAGGCGCACGAGCGCAAGTACACCGCCGGCACCTTCAGCTTCAATTCGGGCAACGGGCGTTGCCCGGGCTGCGGCGGCAACGGTTTCGAGCACGTGGAGATGCAGTTTCTGTCGGATGTGTACCTGCGCTGCCCAGACTGCAACGGCCGACGCTACCGAGCGGAGGTCCTCGAGTGCAAGTTGTCGCGCACTGGGTTCGCGGACTTGAGCATCGCTGATGTGCTCGATCTCACCGTGTCGGAAGCTCTTGAGGTCTTCAAATCGGACACCGAGGTCTGCCTGCGGCTCGCTCCGCTCGCGGAAGTCGGACTCGAGTACCTACGCTTGGGTCAACCCGTCCCGACGCTCTCGGGCGGCGAAGCCCAGCGGCTCAAACTCGCGGGCCACCTGGCCGAGAGCGCGGCGCAGGCCGGCTCGCTCAAGAGACGGGCCGCGAGGACGAAAGATTCGGCGGACGCGAACCGCGGCTCGCTGTTCCTGTTCGATGAGCCGACGACCGGCCTGCATTTCGACGACGTGGCGAAGCTTTTGCGGGCCTTCCGGCGGCTCATCGAAGCCGGCCACTCGCTCATCGTCATCGAGCACAACCTCGACGTGGCGCGCGCCGCCGATTGGATCATCGACTTGGGTCCCGAGGGCGGCGAAGGCGGCGGGACCGTGGTCGGCGCGGGCACCCCCACCGACCTCATGCGCCTGGGCGCTTCGCACACCGGACGGGCGCTCGCGGAAGCCGTGTCCCCTGCTGCCTTCGGTGCGGCGGTGAACGATGCCGAGGTCCGGCCGACGAGCTCGTTCGGCTCGGGAAGCATCGAGATCCGTGGTGCGCGCGAGCACAACCTGCAAGACATCGATGTCAATCTGCGGCGCAATCAATTCACCGTCATCACGGGTGTATCCGGAAGCGGCAAGAGCACGCTCGCGTTCGACATCTTGTTCGCCGAAGGACAGCGCCGCTTTCTCGAATCGCTCAACGCCTATGCGAGGCAATTCGTGCAGCCCGCCTCCCGTCCCGACATGGACGCGATCTTCGGCATTCCGCCGACCGTGGCCATCGAGCAGCGCACCAGCCGGGGCGGCCGCAAGAGCACCGTCGCCACGCTCACGGAGATCTATCACTTCCTGCGCCTCCTCTACGTGAAGCTCGCGGTGCAGTACTGCCCCGTTTGTGAGGCGCGTATCGAGCCGCAATCCGCGGACGTGATCGCCGCGCGCCTCCTCAAGGAGTACCGCGGGCGCAAGATCACGCTGCTCGCGCCGCTGATCGTCGCGCGCAAGGGGCTCTACACCGCGCTCGCGAAATGGGCGCGCAGCAAGGGGTTTCGCGAGCTCCGCGTCGATGCGCAGTTGCTGCCGACGGCCAAGTGGCCGCGGCTCGATCGGTTCATCGAGCACAATATCGAGCTGCCGGTCGCATCGCTCACGGTCAGCGCCCGCACCGAGGGCGAACTGCGCGATGCGCTCGACGCGGCGCTCGCGCACGGCCGGGGCGTGGTCCACGTCCTCGAAGGTGCGCCGGTCAAGGGCAGTACGCCGGCGGTATTCTCGACCAAGCGGGCCTGCCCCAACTGCGGCACGGGCTTTCCGGAGCTTGACCCGCGACTGTTCTCGTTCAATTCGCGCCACGGCTGGTGCAAGAGCTGCTTCGGCACGGGGCTCGCGCTCGCCGAATTCGACGCCGAGCAAACCGGCGAGGAAGCAGAGTGGCAACGCGCCGGCGAGGACGCCGATGCGGCGGAGTGCGCGGAGTGCGCCGGCGAGCGGCTCAATCCAGTGGCGCGCCACGTGCTGTTCCGCGGGCGCTCGATCGCGGCGCTCACGGACCTGCCGGTGGCGCAGTTCGCGGATACTCTGCGCAAGCTCAAACTCGCGGGCCGCGAGCTCGACATCGCACGCGATCTCCTCGCCGAGCTTGGCGCGCGCACCGCGTTCCTGTGCGACGTCGGGCTCGGCTACCTGCAGCTCAATCGGGCGGCGCCGACCCTCTCCGGCGGCGAAGCGCAGCGCATCCGGCTGGCCGCCCAGCTCGGCTCGAACCTGCAAGGCGTGTGCTACGTCCTCGACGAGCCGACCATCGGACTGCACCCGCGCGACAACCTGGTGCTCCTCGACACACTTGAGCGGCTGCGCAGCAAGGGCAACACGCTGGTCGTGGTCGAGCATGACGAGGACACGATTCGCCGCGCCGACCACGTGATCGATTTGGGCCCCGGCGCCGGCAAGCGCGGCGGGCGGCTCGTCGCTCAAGGAACCGCCGCGGAGCTCGCGCGCCAGAGCAGCTCTCCGACGGGCCGATGTCTCGCCGCCCCGCTCAAGCACTCGAGGGGCCGGCGGCGGCGCGTCGGCGGCGATACTCCGTCGATCCGCATCGGCGGGGCTTCCCTGCACAACCTGCGCAAGGTCGATGCCACCATTCCCCTCGGCCGCTTGACGGTGATCACCGGCGTGTCGGGCTCCGGCAAGTCCTCGTTGGCCCGCGACGTGCTTCTCGGCAATCTCAAGCGGCTGCTCGCGCGCCGCCCGCGCAGCGCCGCAGGCGGCGGCGGCGGTGGTGGCGTTGCGGCCTTCGGATGCGATTCGATCGAAGGCTGGGAGTGGGTGAGCCGTGTACTCGAGGTCGACCAGACGCCGATCGGCAAGACGCCGCGCTCCTGTCCCGCGACCTATGTCGGGTTCTGGGATTCGATCCGCCGGCTGTACGCCGAGACTACCGACGCGCGCATCCGGGGCTTCACCGCCAGCCGTTTCTCCTTCAACACCGCCGGCGGCCGGTGCGAGGCCTGCGAGGGCCAGGGGATGCAGCGCATCGAGATGAGCTTCCTGCCGGATGTCCAGGTGCTCTGCGATGTGTGCGGCGGGCGCCGTTTCAATGCGGAGACCTTGGGTATTCTGTTCAAGGGCAAGAGCATCGGCGATACGCTCTCGCTCGCCGTCGACGACGCGGTCGAGTTCTTCGCCGCTCAGCGCAGCGTGCAGCACCCCGTGCAGCTCCTCAAGGACGTGGGACTTGGATACCTGAGCCTCGGCCAGCCGAGCCCAACGTTGTCGGGCGGTGAGAGCCAGAGGATCAAGCTCGTGGCCGAGCTCGCGAAGGCCCGCACCGACGCCCCCGGCGTCGACCTCGCGCGCCGCGCCGGCCAGCACACGCTCTACGTGCTCGACGAGCCTACCGTCGGGCTGCACATGACCGACGTCGAGAAGCTGGTGCAGGTGCTACAGCGACTGGTCGATGCCGGCAACACGGTGGTCGTCATCGAGCACAACCTCGACGTCATGGCCGAGGCGGATTGGATCATCGATCTCGGACCCGAGGGCGGCGCGGGCGGGGGTCGCGTGGTGGCGGAGGGAGATCCGGACAGCATCGCGCGCAAGCCCGGCAAGAGCCATACGGCGCGCATACTCGGCGAGTTCCTGAGCGAGCGCGGCATCGACTAGGCGCGCGGATCGTGACCACGCTCGCCGCTACTTTCGTCGCAATCGCCTCCGCTTGGAGCGCGCTCGCGCTCTGGTACCAGGCGCCCGGCGGCCCTAAGATGAGGGCCGCGGCGATCGCCGCATGGCTCGCATTGGCGGCCGCCTGCCTCATCGGGGTGTGGCACGATTGGTTCGCGGTCGCCGTATGCACTTTCGCGGCGGCGTTCGCGGGCTTGCTGATCTGGTGGATCCGGCTCGCTCCGTCGAACGATCGCGACTGGGCGGACGATGTGGCGCAGATGGTTCGCGGGACAGTGCAGGGCGACTGCGTCACCCTGCAGAACGTGCGCAATTTCGCATGGCGCAGCGAGACCGACTATACGCCGCGCTGGGAAACGCGCGGCTACGATCTCGCCCTTTTGAGCAACCTCGACATGATCGTGTCGTACTGGTCGGGCCACGCCATCGCGCACATGCTGGTCTCGTTCGGCTTCGACGACGGCGCGCATGTGGTCTTCTCGGTCGAGATCCGCCGCGAGAAAAGCGAGTCCTTCTCGGAGATCGGCGGATTCTTCAAGGAGTTCGAGCTCTGCATCATCGCGGCCGACGAGCATGACATAGTTCGCCTTCGCACCAACGTGCGCCGCGAGGATACCTTTCTCTTTCGGCTGAACATGCCGGTCGCGGCGATGCGCTCGCTGCTGCTGGCCTACATCGATGAGGCGAACTCGCTCGCGCGCGCTCCGCGCTTCTACCACACGATCACCGGCAACTGTACGACGCTCGTGTGGCGGATGCTGAAGAAGATCGTGCGGCCGCTGCCCTTCAGCTACCGAGTGCTGCTCTCCGGATATTTGCCCGAATACGTCTATGAGGTGGGCGCGCTGGACCCGCGCTACCCGATCGAGGAGCTGCGCAGGCTCGGATACATCAGCGAGCGGGCGCGCGGCGCGGACCAAGGCGCCGGATTCTCCGGCGACATTCGAGCGGGAGTCCCGGCGCTCAAATCTCCGGCCGGGGCGCCCGGCTGAGCGCCGCCGGAGGCGCCGCGCCACCGTTCGCCGCACCGCACCGTTCGGCGGCGCCTTGCACCGGTGGCCGGATCACTGCGGCGGCGGGTTCGGCTTGTGCGCTGCCTCGGCCTTCTTTTTAGCTTCCGCCGCTTCCTCGGCCTTCTTCTTGGCTGCCGCTGCGGCCGCCTGCTCCTTTTCCTTTGCCGCGGCTTCTTCGGCAGCCTGCTTTTTAGCCTCGGCGGCCGCCGCCGCTTGCTTGCTTCGCTCGGCACTTTCCGCGGCAGCCTTCTGCTTCGCCTCGGCCTCGGAGGCCGCCTGTTTGCTCCGTTGCGCCGCCTCCTGCTTGCTTCGCTCCGCTGCCTCTTCTTGCGCCGCGCGCTGCTTCGCGCCGGCATCTTCCGCGTTGCTCTTGCGCTCTTCGGGCGGCGCGGCGGTCCGTTCCTGGGGGGCCCGCTCCTGGGGGGCCCGTTCCGCGGCAGCGCGCGCGGCGGGCGTTGCCGCGGCAGGCGATCGCGCACGTTCGCCCGGCACCGCCGGCCGTTCGCCGGGCGCCGCTGGGCGTTCCTCGGGCGTCGTTCGAGCCGGCTGCGGGTGCGCGAGCTCAGGCGGCACGACCGCATGCACGACCTGCGGCGCAGGCAGAGCCACCGGATGGCCCGGGACGAACGCGGCAATGGGCTTTGCGCTTGCCGGCTTGGGCGCGGGCACCCGCACTACGGGCGGCATGGCAGCAGCTAGATGTGCCTGTGCGGGCACGCTCGCGTTGAACGCTTGATGAGACGCGGTTGCACTCGCCGGTGCCACGATGGTGACGTTGTTGATCGTGGTGTTGTTGATCACCGTGTTGTTGACGGTCTTGTTGGTGATGTTGGTGTTGGTGATGTTCGTCGTGTTCTCGTTGACGACGGTATTGATCCGCATGCCAACGCTCACGACCGGCGGGGCACCGGTGACCACGGCAGGGGGCGTTCCGATCGGCGCGGGCACGATAATGCCGAAGACCGAGCCGGGGGGCGGCGGCACGAAGACGCCTTCGGGTCCCATCGGAGGCGGTCCGGGGATGACGCCCGGCAAGGTTACGGCCAGAGTCAGGCTGATGCCCGGGGCCGGCGCCACGAACGATACATTCGGCGCGCCCCAAAAGCCGCTCACGAACACCACATGGCCGCCCCGATGGTCGTAGTAGGGTTGCACCCAGTGATAGTGGGGCCGCGGCGGGGGCGCCCAGCGGCCGGCCATCCAGACCCAGTTGCCGTACCAGGCCCAGTAGCCGCCCGTCCATACGTATTCGGGCGCGGGCGCGGGCGGCGGCGGGTCCACCAGCATCGGCGGAGGCGCCCAGCCGACCTCGACCGGCGCGGGCTGCTCGGTCGGAGGATCTTGGTATGCGCTGACGACCGGTTGGGGCGGCGGCGGCGTATAAGAAGTTTCTTCGGTGCCAGAACTTGGCGGCGCAGAGTTTCCAGCCGGAGCGCTCTGATCGGCGGTGGCAGGGGCCGTCTGTTCCGCCGCGGGCGGCGGCGCGGAGGCCGCACTCTGCTCTGCGGGCGGAGGCGCAGGGGAACCGCACGCGCAGAGCGCCGCCGCGGTGAATATCAAGAGGACCCTGTTTTTCATTGTTTGCACCCTTTATCCACTCCAACGGGGCGGCAGTATGCCAAATTTTCGGGCGTCGGCGGCGAGGATTGCCGTCGGCAGGCCGCGACGCCGCCTGTAAGATTCGATCACTGTTTCTCGGGCGCGGCGCCCGCGAACGCAGCAATCTCGTGACATGCGGCATCGATCGCCGCGATCCTCGGGAACGGGGCCAAGTCCACGGAGTAGCGCCGCGCGTTGAACACCTGCGGCACCAGACATACGTCCGCGAGGCTTGGCGCATCGCCGTAGCAGAATCTTCCGCGCGCCGGATCGCGTCCGAGCGACTGCTCGAGCGCCTCGAACCCCGCCTCGATCCAATGGCGATACCAGGTATCGCGGGTGCCTTGAGCTGCAGAGAGCGACCCTTCGAGATATTGCAGCACGCGCAGATTGTTGAGCGGATGGATGTCGCAGGCGATCAGCAGCGAGAGTGCCCTTACGCGGGCGCGATCGGGCGCAGTATCCGGCAGCAAGGGGGGCTGCGGATATGCCTCGTCGAGATACTCGATGATGGCGAGCGACTGCGTGAGCACCTGGCCGTCGTCCAAGCACAGCACCGGCACGAAACCCTGCGGATTGACCTGCAGGAAATCCTTCGCCCGCTGCTCGCCGCGGCGCAACTGCTTGATGACCGTGGTCACCTCGATTCCCTTGAGGGCGAGCGCAATGCGGACGCGGTACGCGGCCGAGCTCATCGGATAGCCGTACAGAATCATGCGCTACGCCCCTTCTTGAAATCGGCGGCGAGGTCGAAAGCCGCCTTCGACAGCAACGCCATGTCGACGCCGACTGCCATGAGCCGGGCTCCCAGCGCGAGATATTCGTGGGCGAGCGCGCGGTCGACCGTCAACGTGCCCGCGGCCTTGCCGACTCTTGTCACGGTCTTGATGCCCTCGGCAACCGCCGTCCCCACCCGCGAGTCCGCGGCCTTACCGAGCAGGCCCATGGATGCTGCGAGATCCGCCGGGCCGAAAAATACACCGTCTACTCCCTCGACGGCGGCGATCGCCTCCAGGTTCTCGAGCCCCCGGACAGACTCGACCTGGACCGTGACGCACATCTCGGCATCGCTGCGCTCGAAGTAGCGCTCGATGCGGCCCCAGCGCGAGGCGCGCGTCGTGGCGCTCGCCACTCCGCGGTGCCCGCGCGTCGGATAACGCGTGGCCGCGACCACGCGTGCCGCCTCCTCGGGAGTCTCGATCATGGGCACGATGAGGCTTTGAACGCCGATGTCGAGATAACGCTTGATCAGATCCGCATCCGTGTTCACCGGCCGCACCACACAGTGCACCGGATAGGGCGCGACGGCCTGCAACTGAGCGAGCACGCTGCGCAGATCGTTCGGCGCGTGCTCGCCGTCGATCAGCAGCCAGTCGAACCCGGCGCCCGCGAGCATCTCTGCCGCGGAAGGATCCGCCAAACCCAGCCATAGGCCGATCTGCGGGGTGCCGTAGCGGAGCGCCTGTTTGAAGGTGTTCACCGGCATTTGCACGATCGGTCTCCGTTAATTTCTGGCGGCAGCATTTCGAGAACCTCGTGGGTACGGGTCAGCTCTTGCGCAATCGGGCGTGCAGATTGTTGTGCTTGAGCGTGCCGCTCTCGCTGAACTCGACGAACTCGAGCGAGAGCGCGAGGCCCAGATTCTGGTACTGATCCGCGAAATGCGCTTTCATGATGTCGAACAGGCCGGTCTTGGTCGCGATCTTCGCCATCTCGCTCCGGCCCGCGCCGATTTTCACGACGGCATGCACGAACCCCGCGTCGGCGAGGCTCCCGTCGGCGATGCAGTACTCCTCGCATGCAATGGCGCGCACGCGCACACCGCCCGGAGGAAAGATGGATCGACCTTCGACTTCGAGGCCCGTCATGAACTGCGCGAGCTTGCGGCAAAGCTCGTCGAAGCGCCCCGCGGTGCGCAGGTTGCTCGAGTATTCGAGTGTCATGTGCGACATGCTTGATTCAGGCCGGGCCGATGCTCATATCCGCGACCGTGCACCCCACTGCGAAGATGGGGATCGCTCGGTAATGCTGGAGCGTACCGCGGCCCTTGGCGGCGGCCGCGACAGCGATGAACGTGCGGATCTCGAATCCGCCCTGGCCCGCATCGCGGTACGTCGCCTCGTCGGTATACGACAAAAGCGCCGCCTTGTCGTTGGACTCCCAACGGTGCAAGAACTCGCGGTCCCAGGCTTCGTTGATCTTGCCGGAATCGGGCGTCGCCGGCCAATGCGAGATGCCGCCCGTGCCGACTACGGCGATGCGCTCCGGCACGAGATCCGCGGCGCGGCGCAGCGCCTCGCCGAGCGCCCAGGCGCGGTGCAGCGGCGCGAGCGGCGGACCCTGGCAGTTGATGTTCACCGGGACGATCGGCAAGTCGTACTCCGGCGTCAAAAAATGCAGCGGCACCATGATGCCGTGGTCGAACTTCCATTCTTCCGCGTAGGACAGGTCCACGCTTTGCATCATTTCGCGGATGAGCCGCAAGGAAAGCGCGGCATTGCCCGGAATCGAGGTGCGCGCGATCTTGAGCCACTCCGGATCCTCGATCGGGCCCTCGTAGCGATCCGCCATGCCCACCGCAAAGGCCGGCATGTTGTTCATGAAGAAGTTCGCGAAGTGCTCGGCCGCGACGATCACGAGCGCGTCGGGGCGCGCGGCCCGGAGACGCCGCGCCATGCCGCGGTAGGCGTCGTGAAATTCGCGCGCGACCGCGGGATCCGTCATGTGCACGCGGCCCGTGATTCCGGGCGCATGGCTTGCCACCCCTGCAAACACGAGACTCATACGCCGGCCACCTTGTCGTGCATGGCGGTCGTCATGTGATAGAGGCCGGCGCGCACCGGTCCGTATTTCCTCACGCCCTCGCGCATCGCGGCGATGTAGTCCGCCCACGGCATGCCGAGAAACGCGGCGTAGTGCATCAAGAGCTGGCCGTTCGCTCCGAGCACGAAGATCAATCCGATGTCGCCCGCCGCAATGGCCCCGCGCTCCTCGGCGCTGAGGTCGTAGCCGGTCAGCAGCCGGGTCAAATCGCTGCGCGCCTGCCGCTGCCGCTCCGGATCCCGGTTGATGTCGAACAGGAATTTCTGCATCTGGTAGAGGCTCAAGGCGCAGCTCCCCAGTGCGGAATGTGATGCGCACCCAAGCTCACGCAAACGTTTTTCGGCTCGAGGAAAACCTCGTAGCTCCAGGTGCCGCCTTCGCGGCCGGTACCGGAAGCCTTGGTGCCCCCGAAAGGTTGCCGCAGGTCGCGTACGTTCTGGCTGTTGACGAAGCACATGCCGGCCTCGATCGCCGCCGCGACGCGGTGCGCCCGGCCGAGATTCTCGCTCCACACATAACTCGACAGGCCGTACCGGCTATCGTTCGCCTGCGCGACGGCGTCGGCCTCGTCCTTGAACGGCATCAGGCAGGCGACCGGCCCGAAGATCTCCTCCCGGGCGATGCGCATGCGGTTGGTCACGTCCGCGAACACGGTGGCCTTGACGAAATTTCCTCTGTTGAGGGGGCTTGCGAGATCGGGAGCGTCGGCCCCGCCGCACAGGAGGGTCGCGCCCTCCTTCGGTCCCATCTCTATGTAGCTCCTCACCTTGGCAAGGTGGGCGGGACTGATCATCGGTCCGATGACCGTCCTGTCGTCGAGCGGATCGCCGACGCCGATGCGCCGCGCTCGCGCCGCGAACTCGTCGGCGAACTTCGCATAGATCGATTGCTGCACCAAGATCCGCGAGCCCGCCGTGCAGCGCTCGCCGTTGTTGGAGAAGATCATGAATAGCGCCGCATCGAGTGCGCGCGGGAGATCGGCGTCGTCGAACACCACGAAGGGGCTCTTACCGCCGAGCTCCATCGAGAATTTCTTGAGGCCCGCCGCCCGCACGATGCGGTTCCCTGTCGCCGTCGAGCCGGTGAAGGAGATGGCGCGGGCGTCCGGATGCCGGCACAAAGACTCGCCCGCTTCGGCGCCGTAGCCATGCACGATGTTGAGGACTCCGGCGGGGATCCCCGCCTCGAGTGCAAGCTCTCCGAGGCGCGCGGCGGAGAGCGGCGAGAGCTCGCTCATCTTGAGCACCGCGGTATTGCCGAATGCGAGCGCCGGCGCGACTTTCCAGGTCGCGGTCATGAACGGCACGTTCCAGGGCGAGATCAGCGCGCACACGCCCACGGGGTGGTACAGGGTGTAGTTGAGGTGCGTCGGCGTCGGATAGGTGTGCCCGTCGACGCGCACGCACATCTCGGCGAAGTAATAAAAGTTGTCGGCGCTGCGCGGCACGAGTTGTCGGGCCGTCTGCGCGATCGGTTGCCCGGTGTCCTGCGTCTCGGTTCTCGCGAGCTCCGGCACCTGCTGAGCGATCAAATCACCGAGCTTGCGCAGCAACCGGGCGCGCTCGACGGCGGGCGTTCCGGCCCATCGGGGAAATGCCGCTTTTGCAGCGGCCACGGCCGCGTCGACCTCTTGCTCGCCGCCGCGCGCGACCTCCGCCAGCACCTCCTGGGTCGCCGGATTGACGCTCTCGAAGCACTCGCGGCTCTCGACCGCGACGCCCCCGATCAAATGTCGTATTCGCACGCCCTTATCCTTTCCGCCGGACGCCGGCCGAGTCCGCGACGATGGTGTTCTTGAGCCAGCCCAATCCGTCGATGCGGCACACGATATCATCGCCGGGCATTACGTTCTGCACCCCCTCGGGCGTGCCGGTGAGAATGACATCGCCCGGGCTCAAGGTCATGAACGAGCTCAAATACTCGATCAGATACGGGACGTCGAATATCAGGTCGCGCGTATTGCCGGACTGCGTCTGCCGGCCGTTGACGAAGCTGGCGAGATCGAGGTGGCTCGGCTCCACATCGGCGGCGTCGACGAGCCAGGGTCCCAAGACCGTCGCAGCGTCGCGATTCTTGGCGCGGGCGTTCGGGCGATACCAATTCTCGAGATAGTCGCGCACGGCGTAGTCGTTGGCGATGCAGTAGCCCGAAACGTGCCGCAGCGCCTGGGCCCGCGGCACGCGTTTCGCCGGGCGGCCGATGACCACGGCGAGTTCGCACTCGTAATGCATGAACTTGACGTCCGCCGGCCGGGCGGTCATGCCGCGGTGGCCGAGCAGGGCTCCGGGTCCCTTGAGAAATACCAGCGGCTCCTGCTGCGAGCCAAAAGCCAGTTCCTTCGCATGATCGGCATAGTTGAGCCCCAACGCGATCACCGTGCCGGGCTCGAACGGAGGCAGCCAGACGACCTCCTCCGCGCGCAGCACGCGCCCGTCGGCGAGCTCGATCTCCTCCGTGCCGTCGGGCAGGGCGGTGCCGTCCGGCGCTGCCGCGGCAGCGCCGCGGCGCGGCACCGCCTCGTGAATCGCTCCGGCAAAGGCGACCCGCGCACGCATCATGGGTCGCGCTCCACAGGCCTCATGCGCCGGCCGCCGCCCACGAGCCCTCCGGAACGAACGGATTCTCGAGCGCGCCCAGGCCATCGATCTCGATGCGCACGCTCTGCCCGGAGCGCACTCGCGGCGCGGGCGCCGCTGCGCCCGCCGCGAGTACGTCGCCCGGCGAGAGCGTCATGAATTCGGTCACATCGGCGAGCAACCGTCTCACCCCACGCACGAGATCCGAGGTAGAGGCCGATTGTACGAGCGCGCCGTCGAGGTAGGTGCGAATGAGCAGGGCGTCCGGGTCGGAGATCGAGGCACGCGACGTGACCCAAGGCCCGAGCGGACAGAATCCGTCCCGCGCGTTGTAGCGCACGGCCGGCCGGAAGTAATTCGAATGAGGGACGCTCACGTCGTTCACGATGAGATAGCCCGCAACGTAATCGAACGCGTCCGCCTCGGTGACGCGGCGCGCGATGCGGCCGATGACGATTCCGAGGCACGCCGCCGCCTCGAGCTCACCGACTCCGACCGGAATCTCGACCGGCGCTCCGCCGGCCGCGAGGGTATTGCGGGGTTTCAAGTACAGGACCGGAGCACGCGGCAGCGCGTTGTAGGGCGGCTTGCCGGCCTCGCCCGCCACCGCGTCGAGGGCCGAGCGGTGGTTCAAGAGCGTGCCGTACACCGTACCCGAGAGCGCGAAGGGTGGCACCTCGCAGAGCATCCGCATGGGCGCCGCGTTCACTCCTATCGTTTCCTCGAAAATGTCACTAATATATTAGTGATCGTTCCATTAAAGGAGGCGCGTGTCAAGAAATGGCCGGACGCTTCAAGCACCGTAATTTGCCGCTGCTCATGCTGCAGGCGCGCGAGCGGGTCATCGGGCATTTTCGTCCGGTGCTCAACGCTCACGGAATCACCGAGCAGCAATGGCGCATCGTGCGGCTGCTGCTCGAAGCCGGCGCGCTCGAGCCGCGAGAGATCGGCGAGCTTTGCAATCTGTCGAGCCCGAGTCTCGCCGGCGTGCTGGCGCGGATGGAGGAGATCGACCTGGTGAAGCGTCGGCGCTTTCCGCACGATCAGCGCCGCGTGCGGGTGTCGCTGACGCCGCGCAGTCGCGCGCTTGCGGCGCGCATGGCACCGCGGATCGAGGCGGTCTATGCGCACGTCGAGGGACTGCTGGGCGAGGAGTTCTGCGAGCGGCTCTACGCGACGCTGGACGATGTGCTCGTGAAGCTCGAGCCGCCTGCGGTGATTGCAGTCATCGCCGAGTAGCGACCGTCAGCGGCGGCAACGCCTCGGGCCAAGTGACCGGCGGCAGTAGTCTTTATCCCCCCTCAGCCGGCTTTAATGTTGGAGGGCTGGTGGGCATCAACACGGGCACGGTCAACAGCAGTTCCGCGTCGGGCGGCGTGAGCGGTATGGGCTACGTCGGTGGGCTGGTGGGGAACAATTACGGCACTGTTAGCGCCAGCCACGCCGCGGGCGGCGTCAATGGTGCCGGCAATGACGTCGGCGGTCTTGTGGGCGACAACATCGGTGCGAATGGTTCAATCGCCACGGTCAGCACGAGCTATGCTACAGGTGCCGTCAGTGGCGGCAACTATGTCGGCGGTCTGGCGGGTTTTTCCGATGGGAGTTCGCTCAGCAACAGCTACGCCACGGGCAACGTGAGTGGCGCGAGCGGAGTGGGCGGTCTGGTGGGGTCAAACGTTTACTCCGGCGGCGTGATCAGCGCCAGTTATGCCACGGGCGAGGTGCGCGGTGGCGGCGATGTCGGCGGACTGGTTGGAGGTAACAACAGCAGCGTTACCAACTGTTACGCCACGGACAGCGTGATAGGTGCCGGCATTATGGATGGCGGCCTCGCGGGTGTTAATGAGGGCACGATCAGCACCAGCTACGCCACGGGCGGCGTCTGCAGCACCAGCAACGATGTCGGCGGACTGGTGGGTTACAACTTCGCAACCGTTAGCAACACCTACGCCAGCGGGAAAGTAACTGGTGCTAGTGGTGTGGGCGGCCTGGCTGGGATAAATGCGGGCACCGTGAGTGACAGTTACGCCACGGGCCACGTGAGCGGTTCCAGCAACGTCGGCGGCCTGGTGGGGGGCGATTTAGGCACCGTCACCAGCGGCTTCTGGAACATCACGACTTCCGGGTTGACGGCATCGTCAGATGGTGTGGGCCTGACGACGGCGCAGATGGAAACCGAGACCACTTTCACCTTGGCCGGCTGGAACTTCACCAGTATCTGGTACCTGCCCGCGGGCAAGTTCCCAATGCTGCAGGCCCTCGAGCCGGCGCAATGACAGCGATGGTGCCGGACAACGAGCCGCCACGATGTATGAGGGCCCACTAATCGCGGCGGCAAATGATCATGAAGGGGTGTGCGGGCGTTGATTCAACAACATTGCGACGGTACGGCCTGAATCGAAGATCGTGAGTCACCCGAGCGGATCACCACCGCAGTTCGATAGCCCGAACAACTCCCGATCCTCCGTACGCGTGCGTTCCGCGTCGCTTCGCAGCGCAGATTGTTCGGCCTAGGGGCCGCGTGTTGAGGAGGCTACGCGACCTCGAACAGCCCCGCCGCCCCCATCCCGCCACCGATGCACATGGTGACCACGACGTACTTGACTCCGCGCCGCTTGCCTTCGATCAGCGCGTGGCCGACCAGTCGCGATCCGCTGACGCCGTAGGGATGCCCGACCGCGATCGCACCGCCGTCGACGTTGAGCCGCTCGTCGGGAATGCCGAGCCGGTCGCGGCAGTAGAGGACCTGCACGGCAAAGGCCTCGTTCAGCTCCCACAATCCGACGTCATCGATCTTGAGCCCTGCCTTCGCGAGCAGCTTCGGCACGGCAAACACCGGACCGATCCCCATCTCGTCCGGCTCGCATCCGGCCACCTGGAAGCCGCGAAAGATGCCGAGCGGCTTGAGGCCCTTCTTCTCGGCGCGTTTCGCCTCCATCAGAATGCACATGGACGCACCGTCCGAGAACTGGCTGGCGTTACCGGCCGCGATCACGCCCCCGGGGATGGCCGGGCGGATCTTGGCAACTCCTTCATAGGTCGTGTCGGCGCGAATTCCCTCATCCGCCGCCAGAGTGACTTCGGCCGTTCCGACGTTGCCCGTGCTCTTGTCCGCGACCGCCATGGTCGTCGTCAGCGGCACGATCTCCTCGTTGAACCGTCCGGCCTGCGCGGCGGCGGCGGCGCGCTGCTGGCTGCGCACGCCATACTCGTCCTGCGCCTGGCGAGCGATGCCGTAGCGCTTGGCGACCGTCTCGGCCGTCTGCAGCATGTTCCAGTACACCTCGGGCTTGTGCTCGAGGATCCAATCCTCCTGGAGCATGCGCCGGTTGGACTGATTCTGAACGCACGAGATCGATTCCAGGCCGCCGGCGGCGTAGATCTCCCCTTCGCCCGCCATGATCCGCTGCGCGGCGAGCGCGATGGTTTGCAGTCCCGACGAGCAGAACCGGTTGATCGAGACGCCTGCGGTGGTGACCGGACAGCCGGCGCGCAGCCCCACCTGCCGCGCGACGTTTGCCCCCGAAGCGCCCTCGAGAAACGTCGCGCCGACCAGCACATCCTCGACCTCGGCGGGATCGATGCGCGCACGCTCGATGGCGTGGCGCAGCACGTGCCCCGTGAAGGTCACCGGATGAGTCATGTTGAGCGAGCCGCGCCAGGACTTTGCAAGCCCGGTGCGGGCGGTCGAAACGACGACGGCGTCGGTCATGATTGGTCTCCCCAAGTCTCGAAGGTGCGGTTCTCGGATGCCAGCCGTTGCAGGAGTGGCGCCGCCTCCCAGTCATCCCCTTGATAACCCCTCGCAAATCCGCGCATGGCGCGCAGCACGTTGGCGAGGCCGACGGTGTCCGCGTAGAACATCGGGCCGCCCCGGAAGTCCGGAAAGCCGTAGCCCGCGATGTAAACCACATCGATGTCGGAGGAGCGCAACGCCACCCCCTCCTCGAGCACGCGCGCGCCCTCGTTGATGAGCGAGTACAGCGAGCGCTCGACGATCTCGTCGTCGCTGATCTTCCGCTGCGGCAGACCCAATCGGACGGACTCCTCGAGAACGATCTTGGTGACGACTTCCGAGGGCACGGCGTTGCGGTCGCCCGGCTTGTAGTCGTACCAGCCGGCGCCGGTCTTCTGGCCGAAGCGGCCGAGCTCGCAGATGCGGTCGGGGATCTTCGAGAACATCCGCTCCGGGTGCTCGACGGCGAGGCGTTTGCGGATGGCCCAGCCGATGTCGTTGCCGGCAAGATCGCTCACGCGGAACGGTCCCATGGCGAAGCCGAAGTTTTCGAGCGCGCGGTCGATTTGTTGCGGCATGGCCCCCTCGTCGAGCAAGAAGCTCGTCTGGCGGAAATACGCGTTCAGCATGCGGTTGCCGATGAATCCATCGCATACCCCGGCGACCACGCCGATCTTTTTGATCTGCTTGGCGATGCTCATGCTGGTCGCGAGCACGTCCTTCGCGGTCTTCGCGCCGCGCACGATCTCCAGGAGCTTGGTGACGTTAGCGGGGCTGAAAAAATGCAGGCCCACGACATCGTGCGGCCGCTGCGTGACCGCGGCGATCTGGTTGAGGTCCAGGGTGGAGGTGTTGGAAGCAAGAATGGCGCCGAGCTTCGCCTTGCGGTCGAGCGTCTCGAACACCTGCTTCTTGATGCCCATGTCCTCGAACACCGCCTCGATGATGAGATCCGCATCTGCGAGATCGTCGTAGGAGAGCGTCCCTTTGATGAGCCCTAGGCGTCGGTCGAACTCGTCTTGGGTCAACCGCCCTTTCTTGAGCGTGCTCTCGTAGTTCTTTCGCACCAGGCTGAGACCCTTGTCGAGCGCCGCCTGGGCGGTCTCGAGCACCGTGACCGGCACGCCGATGTTGGCGAAATTCATGGCGATACCGCCGCCCATGGTGCCGGCGCCGACCACCCCCACCGACTTGATCGGCCGCTGTGGCGTGCTCGACGGCACGTCGGGCATCTTGGCCGCCGCTCGGGTTGCGAAGAAAACGTGCCGCAGCGCCTTCGACGTCGTGGTGTTCAAGAGCTCCACGAACGCGCTCCGCTCCAGCTGCAAGCCCTCCTCGAACGGCTTGGTCAGCGCCGCCTCCACCGCGTCGATGCATTTGCCCGGTGCCGGATAATTCTTCGCGAAAGGCGCGACGGCGCCGCGCGCGAAATCGAGAAAGGCCTCGACATTGGGAAACTTGATGCGCACGTCGCGCGCCTTCTTGAGGGGGAGCTTCCCTCTCGCGGCGCCCTCCGCGAACGCGATGGCGGCCGACACGGCGTCGGCATCGACCAGCGAATCGAGCAATGCCGTCTTGGCGAGATCGCGCGCCGCGACCGGGTTGCCGCTGACGATCATGTTGAGCGCGCGCTCGGGTCCGACGAGGCGCGGCAAGCGTTGCGTGCCGCCCGCGCCGGGAAGAATGCCGAGCTTCACCTCGGGCAGTCCGAGCTGCGCGCCCGCCAGAGCGATCCGGTAATGGCAGCACATGGCAAGTTCCAAGCCGCCGCCGAGCGTCGTGCCGTTCAAGGCTGCGATCACCGGTTTCGGAAAACCCTCCGCCATGGAGCAAAGGTCGTGCAGGCTCGGCGCAGCGATCATCTCGGGCCGCCCGAATTCGCTCACGTCCGCGCCTCCGCAAAACGTCGAGCCCGCACCCGTCAGCACGACGGCCGCAATCGAAGAAGAATTCGCGGCCTGCTCCAACCCGTCGGCGAGACCCTTGCGTACGCTCACGCTGAGCGCATTGACGGGCGGGTTGTTGAGGGTGATCACGGCCACCGTGCCGTGTGAAGTATAGTCAGCGGATGCCATGCGTTCTCCTTATCCGGCAAGCAAGTATAATGCTTTGCTGAGTTCCTCTCGCTCTTCGGTCGTCTGGCTGGTGCTGGCTCTGCTCTGCGTGTGGAGTGTCGGCGTGCTGGGACGCGGCTACTGGACCCCCGATGAGCCGCGGGAGGCGGATATCGCGTGGCGCATGAGCACGCAGCCGGACAAGGCGGTTCCCTCGCTCGCCGGCGAGGCGTTTTGCGAGAAGCCGGCTTTGACCTACTGGGTGGCCGGCGCAGCGATACGACTGTTCGGAGCGAGCGCGTGGAGCGCACGCCTGCCGAATCTTCTCTATGCGGCCGTGACTGCGCTCGCCGTGGGACTGCTCGGACGGCGGAGCGCGGGACCGCTCGCGGGCATGATCGCGGCAGGCGCAATCGCTACCTTTCTGCTCTCGTATCAGGTTGCGATCTGGCTGGCCACGGACGCGCCGCTCGCCGCGGCGGTGGCCGTGGCGCTCCTCGGCGCCTACCGCGGCTTCTATGCCGAGAGCCGCCGCGAGCGGTTGTACGGCTACACCTTGATGCACGCCGCGCTCGCCGCGGGGTTCCTGTGCAAGAGCGCGGCGGCGTGGATGGTCCCGGCGCTCGCGCTCTTGACCCTCGCGATCTGGGAGCGACGCTTTAAGGAGCTTTCGCGCTGGGAGCTCTACGCTGGCTTGGCGATCCAGGCGGCAGTCATCCTCAGCTGGGTTTGGTCCGTGTACCAAGGGCCGGACGGGCCGGCCAATCTCAAGGTTTTCTTCTGGAACAATCTCGCCGGCCGTTTCGCGCACGTCGAGGCGCCGCAGGCGATCCAGTACGCGGCGGCGCATCGCAATACACCGGGCAAGTACTTCATCGAGCTGCCCATGTATCTCTTGCCCTGGACGCTGCTCGCCGCGGCGGCGGCGCGGCGAGCCTGGCTCGCCCGCCGGGCCCCTCCCGCGACGCTCCGCGCGGTGCGCTTCGCGCTCGCAACCGCGCTCCCCTCACTCGCGCTCCTGTCGGTCGCCGCGACCGCGCGCAATATCTATCTGGCTCCGGCGTTGCCCGGATTCGCGTTGCTGCTGGGCTGGTGGGCCGAGGAAACGCTCGCCGTGCGCGATCGTTGGGACCTCCGCGCGCTGCGGGTCACCGCATTCCTGTTGCTCGCGGCTGTGCTGATCTTCGCCATCGTTGCGGCGCTGCTCTGCATCGATGCGTGGCCTGAGCTCACGGGCGTCGCCTGGGCGACATCCGCCGCCATCTCCGTCTCGGGGCTCGCGGTGGCCACGATCCTCTGCTTGCGCGCACAAACCGCCGCCGCTCGCGGCGCGATCGAGACCCCGCTGGGCGCGCTGTTCCTCGCGTATTGCGCACTGCTCACCGCGCCTTGCTCGCAGATTTTTCGCCAGGTGGACCGCTGGCAGGACCTCGCCTCGGTGGGACGCTCGATCGAAAGGGACGCCTTGAGCCGGCCGCTCATACTGATGGGGCCGGATGAAACCACCCGCGCGTTCGTTGACATGTACGCCCACACGCAGGTTGGCCTCATCAAGCCGCCGATCGATGACGGCTCGCTCGGACAGTTGCGCGAGCTGCTGGCGGAAGAACCCGGCGCGCTGGTGGCCGTGCAGCTGCCCGGCCGGCGACTGAGCGGCGCGGCCCTGCTGCTCGCGGATGCGCTCGGCATTGCCGCGGGACGGCTCAGCGCGCTCCCGGATGCTCCGCCCTGGGCGCCGGCGCTCGAGCTGCGCGCGCGGCAGGAGTACGCACTACCGAACGGCCGGCGTTACGCCCTGCTGGAGGTGATTCGTTGAACTTTCAGGCAGCGCCGCCGTCTCGCGGAACACCTCGACATAACGCTCGATCTGGCGAGCCCATGAAAAATCCTCGAGCATGGCGTTCTGCATCAGCCGCCGCCAGAGCTCCGGGCTCCTGAACCAATCGAGAGCAGTCCGCAGCGCCCACTCCACCGCCGGCGGGTCATAGTCGTTGAACACGCAGCCCGTACCCTCGCCCGTCGCTGGGTCATAATGCCGCACCGAGTCCGCGAGTCCGCCCGTCCGACGCACGATCGGAATGGTCCCGTACCGGAGACTGTACATCTGATTCAGTCCGCAGGGCTCGTATTGCGACGGCATGAGAAAGATGTCCCCCCCAGCCTCGATCAAGTGAGCCCTCGACTCGTCGTGTCCCGAGGAAAACGCCGCCTGGCGCGGGAAGCGGTGCGTCAGCGACCGGAAGAACGAGGCGTAGCGCTCATCGCCGCTCCCGAGCACCACGAGCGCGAAGGCGCGCTCGCTGAGGAGCTTGGGCAGCGGCTCGAGCAAGAGATCGATCCCCTTCTGCGAGGCGAGGCGCGTCACCATCGCGACCAGGGGTTGCCGCTCGTCGGGTTCGAGGCCGCTCGCCCCGAGCAGCTCGAGCTTACTGGCCCGCTTGCCGGACAAATCCTCCGGCGAGAAGTGCGCGGTGAGATGCGGATCATGCCGCGGATCCCATTCTCTGTAATCGACTCCGTTCAATATCCCGATCACCGGATCCTTGCGCGCGCGGAGCGTCGACTCCATACCCATCCCCAGCGGCGTCTCGGTGATCTCGCGCGCATAGGTGGGACTCACGGTGGTAACGGCGTCGGCGAATTTTATTCCGGTTTTCAACGAGTTGATGACACCGAATTGCAGGTCGGCGGCGTCGAGCAGCGCCTCCCCGGCATCGAGGCCCAAATCGGCGAGGAACGCGCGCGGAATCATGCCCTGGTAGCCAATGTTGTGGATGGTCATCACCGACTTCGAGCGCGCAAAGAGCGGGACCGGCGCGTACTGGGTTTTCAGGAACAACGGCAGGAAGCCGGTGTGCCAGTCATGACAGTGAAATATGTCCGCCGCAAAACCGAGCCTGAGGCAGCTCTCGATGACGGCGCGCGTGAACAGCAGGAACCGTCGATGCTCGTCGGGATCGCGCGTATAGACTGTGGGACGGTCGAACAGCTCGGGACAATCGATGAAGTACACCGCGATGCCCGTGCCGGGCACGTTCGCGGTCCGGACCGAGAAGACATACACGCGATTGCCGATGGTAACGCCGATGTTCGAAAGACCGAGCACGGAGTGCGTGCCCGCCTGAGCGCGCCGGACCGCTGCGTACAGCGGCATGAAGGCGCGGATTTCGTGGCCCGCGCCGGCCAACTCTCGGACCAGCGCGCCGACTACGTCGGCAAGACCGCCGGTCTTTGCAAAGGGCATGATCTCGGAGCTCAGGATGCAGATTTTCAGCGCAGTCATTTCCACGAGTTTAACAAAGGCAAGATCGAACATCGGACGACGCGCGCGAAAAAGCTGGTGCGCGGAGCCCCTCGTGTGGCACGCTCCAAACCGGATTTCAGGCCGTTCGGATCGCCTCGCGGACTCGAGGAAAGATGTTGCGACACGCTGCTCGGACCAATACCGGACGCTACGTCAGCCGACTGACCAGCGGCACCCTGGCGGTCGTCATGGCGGGCGGGCGCGGTGAACGCCTCAAGGCGCTCACCCAGCATCGTTGCAAACCGGCGACGCCGTTCGGCGGCAAGTTCCGCATCATCGATTTCGTCCTTTCCAATTGCGTGAACTCCGGGATCCGGCAAATCGCCGTGCTCACCCAGTACAAGGCGCAGCCGCTGATTCAGCACATTCAGCGCGGCTGGAGCTACTTGCGGGGCGAGTTGGGAGAATTCGTGGAGCTCATCCCCGCTCAGCAACAGATCGGCGAGCACTGGTATCGGGGAACCGCGGATTCGGTGTACCAGAATCTCGAGTTCATCCGCTCGCACAACCCGACGCACGTGCTGATTCTCGCCGGGGATCATATCTACAAGATGGATTACGGTCCGATGATCGCCTACCACGAGCAGTGCGAGGCCGACATCACGGTGGGCGTGGTCGACGTGCCGTTGGACCGCGCGAACGAATTCGGTATCCTGACGACCGACGAGACCAATCGCGTGGTCAAGTTTGCCGAGAAGCCCGCGAAGCCGGATCCCATCATCGGTCTCGCTCATCTGGCCCGCGCCTCCATGGGGATCTATGTGATCGCGCTCGACCGGCTGGAGAAGCTGCTGCGCGAGGACGCATCGGATCCGAAGAGCAATCACGATTTCGGCCGCAACATCATTCCGCCGGCGATCACCCGGATGCGCGTCTTCGCTTATCCCTTCCATGACGTCGAGACGCGGGCACAGAACTACTGGCGCGACGTCGGCAACGTCGATGCGCTCTACGAGGCGAACATGGAGCTCGTTTCGCTCGATCCCGAGCTCAACATCTACGACCATCAGTGGCCCATCTGGACCTATCAGGCTCAGCACCCACCCGCGAAATTCGTGCTCGACGAGGAAGGCCGGCGCGGCATGGCGGTCAATTCTATGGTCGCCGGCGGCTGCATCATTTCCGGGGCCTACGTGAAGGAGTCGCTGCTCTCGAGCGATGTGCGCGTCGAGGATCAGAGCGAGATCGACAGCTCGGTCCTGTTGCCCAGCGTGAGCGTCGGCCGGCGCTGCAAGATCAAGCGCTGCATCCTCGATGAGGACTGCGTGGTCCCGGACGGCCTGCGGATCGGTCACGACCCGGCCGTCGACCAGGAACGCTTCTTCGTCACCCGGCGCGGCGTGGTGCTCGTGACCCCGGACATGCTGCGCGCGCTCTCACCGTCCTGACGGGCGCGGCCCCGGCTCGGCGGAACCCGGCTCGGCGCCCGAGAGGTCCGGCGATAGCTCGCGAGGCGCGGCGCGCAGCTCGAGCGTCGACCACGAGTCCATGACATCCTGTGCAGCGATTCCGAGCATGCTGGGCTCTCCGTCGATCTCGCCGCGCAATACCGTGACGCCGGCCCCTGCCGCGCCCCAGGGTCGGTACAGCGAGGGCAAAGCCTTGCCGAACAACACCACTTGCGGGCAACCAACCGCCGCCGCCGCGTGCGCCGGCCCGGAATCGACGGTGACGAGTCCCGCCGCGCGCTCGAGCAGCGCGATCAGGCGCGGAATCGGCAGATCGTCCGCCGCGTTGGCGAGGCCACCGACGCCGGCGGCCGCGATCAGCTCCTGATTGAGCTGATATTCAGGCCCGGTGCCCGACAGCACAATGCGATGGAGCGGGCACCTCTCATGTAGGAATCGGATCACCGCGGCCCACCGATCGTTCGGCCAGTACTTGGGATTCACCGCCAGCCGGCGAAGCCCGCGTCGCATGGTCCGCTTGTTGCCTGCCTGGACGACGATGAGCGGTGCCTCGTGAAGATCACGCGCCTTGAGCCATGCATCGAGGTCGGCCCGTTGCGCCCTACTCACGGACAAGTAGCAACCCGTCTCATTCGCGCCGGGCCTTGCGGTCTGCGGCGGTGGGTCGATCGCGGGCGGCATCACGCGGGCCAGACGGCGCCACTGCTCGGTGGCGTGCTCTTCGGGGAGCCGCGGGTGATCCTTCACGTCGACGATGTACTCACGCGGGATGCGCGCACGTCGCAGCATCGGAAGGTCGGCATCGTTGCCGTCGCAAAACCAGGTAGGGCCCACGGTCCGTGCGGCCAAGCGGCGCACCAGGCGCCGCTGATCGGGCGCGAGCCAGTAGGGGGTCTTGCGGCTGCGGACGCTCAGGATATCGCCGACGCCCGGCTGGCCCGCGAGCAGCGGTTCGCTCCACGGCCCGGAAGTCACGATGTCCACCGGGAGCCCGAAGCGCGCGTGCAGAGGGCGGATCAGCGCGGTGAGCAGTACCATATCTCCGAAGGCCCCGCAGCGCACGACCAGCGGCCGCATCATCTCGCGGGTCTTGGTTTCGTGCCGAGCACTCACACGCCGGGCACCGCGGTGGTCCGCACGAGCCCGAGGCTCGCTTTGCGCCATCCGCCGAAGCGGTAATAGCTGACGGACATCGACAGTGAAACCAGCGAGGCGAGCGGAAAACTCCACCAGATCGCATTCGCGCCCCAGTGTGCGAGCATGAGGTACGCGAACGGAACCCGAACTCCCCACAGCGAGATCGAGAGCATGATGAGCGGCGCCATGACGGCCCCGGTGGCGCGCACTACGCCGAAAAGCACCATCGACATGCCGAAGAACGCAAACGACCACAGGACGATGGCGTTAAGATGCAGGGCGAGCGCGATCGCCGCCCCGCTCGCCGGAAGAAATAATCCGAGCGCGCTGCGGCCGAGGAGATAGAGGGCGCCGATCAGTACCCCCGCGCTCGCGAAGTTGAAGGCAACACCGGTCATCGCCACGCGGCTCACGCGGTCCCAGCGTCCTGCGCCCACGTTTTGCGCGGCCATGGAGGATACCGCGGCGGCGATCGCGAGCGCCGGCATTTGCACGTAGTTCCAGAGCTGCATCGCCGCGTTGAACGCCGCGGTCTCCTCCGAGCCGAAACGGTTCACCAGGGAGATGAGCGCGATCATGCTCGAGGAAACGACGAACATTTGCAGCCCCATCGGGATGCCCCGCGTCACCAGCACGCGCACGAGCGGCCAATTGACGACGAACAGGCGCAGCTCGCCGCGGCGGATGCACAGAAAATGATCGATTCGATACAGCCGCATCACCAGCGCCGCGAAACTTGCGCCCTGCGCGATCAAAGTGGCGGTCGCGGAGCCGGCTATCCCCAAGCGCGGAACCGGGCCCCAGCCGAAGATCAGCAAGGGATTCAGCAAAACGTCGAGCACCACCGACATCAGGAGAAAGCGAAACGGCGTGCGCGAATCCCCGGCGCCGCGCAGCACCGCCATCACGAAGAACAGCCCCCCCATGAAGGGCAAGGCGAGGAAGATGATCCGCATGTACGCAAGCGCGAGCGGCAGCGCGTCGGGCGGTGTTCCCAATCGTGCGAGCAAGCGGCGGGCCAGCGTGAATCCCGTGAAGCTCATGAGCAGCGACACGCCCAAGAAGAACACCGCGGCGGTGCCGACCACACGCTTCGCCTCCACGATGTCCTTCGCCCCGACGCACTGCGCGACCATGATGGTGGAAGCCATGGAGAATCCGAACATCACCCCGAACAGCAGAAACATCACCACGTTGGCGTTGCCCGCCGCCGCGAACGCCGCTTCGCCCAAGTATTTTCCGACCCAGATCGCGTTGATCGAACCGTTGACGGACTGCAGCAGGTTGCCGAGGAGGATCGGAATCGAAAAAACCAGCAAAGCGCGCGGAATCGAACCTTCCGTCAGCGAGAAATTAGACTTCAAGGAACCCTCATGTGCCAAGGCGCGGCGCACCTGCGCAGGCGCCGCGCGCACCTGCGCAGGCGCCGCGGAACTCTACGGGTATAATTCGGCGAAATCCACTTGGTGGACCGCGCATGAACCCGAGCGAATGCGATGACTGTCTGACGGCGCTGGCGCGCGAGGCGCTCGATCGTTTGAGCGCGCCCGTGCTCGCACGGTTCCTCGCCGGTTGGCCGTCCGCTTCGCAGTTGCCGGGCCGGCCGCCGGAGCACCGGCCAAAGCCCTTTGCGCGGGCGCCCTCCTCGACGGCGCCCGCGCTGCCGGTTCTGCGCTGGTTGCCGCGCATCGCCGCCGATGGCGCGAGCTTCGACGGCGCGTTCGTCAGGGCGCTCTGCCGGGCCGCAGCGTCGCTCGTCTGGCGGCAAAGCTACGCTCGGGACGAAGTCGATGCGGCGTTCTTGCAGAATTACGGCTGGACCGAACTGCTCCCGGCGGCCGCGATGCCCCGGCCCGCTGCAAGAAGAACCAGTGCACAGATCTCGTGCGGAGTGGTGGTGCTCGGCCCCGGCACGCTATACCCTCATCATCGCCACGAGGCCGAGGAAATCTATGTGCCGTTGAGCGGCACGGCGGCTTGGCAACAAGGCGATGCCATCTGGCGGGAACATGCGCCGGGCACGCTGATCCATCATTCGAGCGAGGAGCCCCACGCCATGCGCACCGGCGAAGAACCGTTACTGGCCCTGTATCTGTGGCGCAGCTTCGACTTGACCCAGAAAGCCCGGCTCGACCGGCGGGTGAACGCATGACGGGCGGCGGCAAGCGACCCGGATGCATGGTCGCATCCTTCGCGCTCATGCTGACAGGCTGTGCAGGTCATAGGGCCATTCCGCCATCGAACGTTCCGCCGGCGCTCCAGGTGCCGGGGGCGGAGGTCTTGACGCGGGTGCTGCATGGCTCGGGCGTGCAGATTTACGAGTGCCGGCCGAGTCCGCAAGGCGCTTCGCAATTTGCCTGGGCGCTTCAGGCACCTGCGGCGGACCTCTCGGACGCTTCCGGCAAGGACGTTGGCCGGCACTACGAAGGGCCCACCTGGCAGGCGAATGACGACAGCAAAGTCGTCGGTGAGCTCGTGGCCCGCGACCCCGGCCCGCTGCCCAGCGCCGTCCCCTGGCTGCTGTTGCGCGCGAAATCGACCGCGGGCAAGGGCATGTTCGCCAAGGTCCAGTTCATTCAGCGGCTGAACACCGTGGGCGGCCTGCCGCCGCAAACCGGCTGCGACTCGAGCCATGTAGGTCAACGGACGCGGGTGGCGTATTCCGCCGACTACTATTTCTACTCTGCGCGGCGCTGACGGTTTTCTTTTCTGCGCGGCGCCGACGGCGCAAGTTTCTTCAGATCGTCTTGATGAGATAGCGTACGAGCTTTTCGCCGTCGTGGATGGCGGCGCGGCCGACTTCGGAGAAACCGAGCGCCTCGTGAAACGCGTCCGAGACTGGATTGGGCGGCTCGACGTTCACCTCGCAACCCACCAGCGAGTGACCCGCATGCGCGGCGGCGGCGAAGAGCTCCTCGTAGAGGCCGCGTGCCACCCCGCGGCCGCGCTGGGCCGGCGCGACGATCACACGGTCGACGTACACGAAACGCGGATAGCGGTTTCTGAACCATTGAAAATTCGGGCTCGCCGACAAGGCGTCCTGATCGAGCGCGATCAAAAACGCATCGGATCCCCGATTGCGCAATCCGACGTGCAAGGCTTGCGAGATGAGCGCATGCAGCATCGGTGCGTCGAGCGCCGATGTCTCCGCGCGGTGTGATTCGTTGAGCGCGAGCATCGCGGCCTCGTCCGGTGAATCCTCATTCATCGTTCAACGGCATCCGCATTTCGACGACCAGCTTGGAAAACCCCGCCTTCGCATAGGCCTTGAGCGCGGGCACGTTGCCCTCGTAGACCTCGAGACGGGTCTCGGTCACGTTTCTCGTATGGCACCATCGCTTCAAGGAGCCGATGATCTCTGCGTTGACGCCGCGGCCGCGGTACTCAGGCTCGACGTACATGAGGCCGAAGTAGGCGTGGAATCGATGCCGAAAAAAAGGCTCGGCCTCCTCGATCTGGGCGAATCCGCAGCCGATGACCCGCGCCTGCGATTCGGCGACCAGGAATAAGACGTCTCCGCGGCCCAGCATCTCGGCGATATCGTAATAGCGGACCGATCCCTCCCTGAGGGTCGGATCGTACGGCCGCTCAGCGCTCACGACATCCTGCTGAAACCGCTCGAGGACTGTGAGGTCCGCCATCGTCGCCGGCCTGACGGTGATAGGATGCATACTGCGGATTCTGTCAGCCGGCAAGGGGTTGCGCCATGAAATCATCGCTCCGATCTGCCTGCCTGGCGATTCTGTCGGCGGCAGCGCTGCACGCCGCCCCCGTATGCGCCGCCGACGCGAACTCGCCGATCGGCCTGTGGAAAACTTTCGACGACAAGACCGGCAGCGCCCGCGCGATCGTGCGCGTCTACCAGGAGAACGGCAAGCTTTTCGGGCGCATCGAGCGTAGCTTTACCCCCGGCGCGGAGGCACGCGTTTGCGGGATATGCACCGATGAGCGCAAGAACCAGCCGATCATCGGCCTGCTCATCATCCGCAATATGAAGCCTGCGGACGGAGAGTACAGCGGCGGCGACATACTCGACCCGGAGAACGGCTCGGTGTACCGCTGCAAATTTCACCTCGATGACACCGGCACGCACCTCATCGTGCGGGGCTTCATCGGCATATCGCTGCTCGGACGAACGCAGACCTGGCAACGGCAGGACGCACTCCCTTAGCCGCGCGGCTGCCCGCGCGGATTTGACACGCACCGCCGCGCGTGTTTTTTCCCTTGAGCAAAATCTTCTCGGTTATGATTCGCCGATGTCATTTCTCGATGTGGTCATTCTCGCGGTCGTGCAGGGGCTGGCCGAACTCCTCCCGGTCTCGAGCTCGGCTCATGTCGTGGTTGCGGAGAAACTTCTCGGGCTCGACCCGTCCTCACCGCCCATGACGTTGCTGCTGGTCATGCTGCATACGGGGACGATGTTCGCCGTCATCGTCTATTTCTGGGGACAGTGGCGCGACGCGTATTTCTCGAGCGCGGCGGCCTTCAAGGCCATCGCCGGACGACTGATCCTCGCCACGGCGATCACGGCGATCGTCGGCGAGATCTTGATCAAGCTGATCGAGAAGACGGCGTTGCGCGGCCTGCCGCACTCCGAGATCGAGGATCTGTTCAGCCACCTGGAATTCATCGCGCCCGCACTCGCTGCGGCGGGAATTCTGATCCTGGTCGCGGGGCTTCGCGGGCGCAGGGCGAGGGACCACGCGGCGCCCGCAGCGGGCGAGCTCAGCGTGCGCAATGCCGGGATCATCGGCTTGGTGCAGGGGCTTTGCCTGCCTTTCCGGGGCTTCTCGCGGTCCGGTGCAACCATATCGACGGGCATGCTGCTCGGGGTCGATAAACCCCGCGCCGAGCGATTCAGCTTCGCGCTCGCCGTGGTCCTCACGCCGCCCGTGGTGTTTCGCGAGGTCATGCGGTTGATGCATGCGCAGGTCGCGCACGGGACCCTGTCATCGATTGCGCTACTCTGCCTGCTCGGCGCGGGGCTCGCCTTCCTCGCCGGTCTCTGCGCGCTTCGATGGTTGAGCCGATGGCTTGAGAGCGGACGGTGGCACTTCTTTGGAGTGTATTGCCTGCTCGCGGCCGTGGCAGTCGCCCTGCTGCATCGAGCGGGATACTAGCGCCGCGAGCCCGCGTCCTGCTGCGAGCCCGCGTCCTTAAGCACGCGGCGATAAAGGGCGAGGAAATGCTCGGCGGCCTTGTGCACGTTGCTGCGCCAGTGATCGGCCGCCGCGTGATCGGCCCCATCGGTGACGTATTTGGCGCACGCGAACGGCGCGTTTTCGAGCCAGCACACCTTGGCGAGCGCGTACGCTTCCATGTCGACCACTGCGCTGTCGACGGCACAGGCTCCGGTGGCAAACGAATCGCCGCTGCCGCAGACCGCCGCGGTCAAGTGCGCGAAACGCGGCTCGAACGCGAGCACGGCGGGCACCTCGTCGTACGGCGTGACGCCGAGCGCGAATCCGAGACCGCTCACGTCCATGTCCCGCTGCACGAATTCGTGGCACGCCACCAACGAACCCGTCGCGTGAACGCGGCTGCCGGCGGAGCCGAAATTGAGGACGAGCGGCGGGGGCTCGGCCGCGTGGGCGTAGCGGGAGAGCTCGCGCGTGAGCGCGACAGCAGCATTGACCTTGCCGACTCCACAGTAGAGCACCGGAACGGCGGCCGCTTCGAACACGCCGGCGGATTCCTGCGGCAGCGCCATGACCACGAGGGTTCTAAGGTATGCCGACATGGAGTCAGTAGCTGATGACCGTGCGCAGCGGCAGGTCCCGCCAGCGGTAGCCGATGACGAGATTCAGGTCGATCAACGTTGCGAGCGCCGACACTTCGTAGCCCGCGAGCAGACAGAGTTCCGCCGTCGCCGTCATCGTGCCGCCGGTGGCCAGTACGTCGTCGATCAGCACGACGCGGCCGCCGCCGCGCTGCATCTCGAGCACGCCCGAGCCGTACTCGAGCTGGTACGCGATTTCGACCACAGGCGGCGGCAACTTGCCCTGCTTGCGCACCGGGATGAATCCCTTCGACCGCTGCAGCGCAAGCGCGGCGCCGAGGATGAAGCCGCGTGACTCGATGCCGGCCAGAGCGTCGATGCCGCGCCACTCTGCCTCCGTCAGCAAGGAATCGAGCGCCTCGATGGTGGCCGAAAAATGCGTGCGCAGAAGCGGCGCGATGTCGCGGAACAATATCCCCGGCCGGGGAAAATCCGGCACGTCGACAATGGCCGCTTTGAGATCCGCCGCCGCGCGGGAGCTCACGGAGATTGTCCTGCCATGCCGATCTCGGTCTTCTCGATGAACGCGGCGACGTTCGCGTGCAGCGCCTTGAGGTCCGGCTCGTGCGCGTACACCATGTGACCCGAGGTGTAGAAATGCATCTCGATGTTGTCCTGCAAAGAGCTTGCGATCGGCAGCTGCCGCAGCTCGAACACCGCGGCGAAGTACGGCGTGGCGAGATCGAAGTAGCCGCCGTTCAGCTGTATCTTGAGCCTCGGATTCTGCTTCATCGCCACCGCAAGATCCGGCATGACGTTGAGTGTGCCGGGAAGCTTCTGAGTGGCGCCGGGCGGCTGATGCGTGAAATCCCAGATCTTCTCGACGTCGATGTCCGGCTTGTACGTCAGCCGGTCGCCGAACTTGAGCGCGCCGCGCACGTAGTCGTTGAAAATAGAAACGTAGGCCGAGGAGATCGCCGCCGATTGAGGATCGTATTCCGCCTCCTTGCTCATCGGGTCGAGCGTGGGACCGGAAAAGCGCGTATCCAGCCTCCCGGTCGTGATGTCGGCGCCGAGCAGCGTCTTCTCGAACTCTCCCCCATTGACCCGCAGATTCGCGCGCTCGATGTAGTCCGCCGGCAGACCGGTATAGGCCTGTAATTTGGCCGCCATCGCAGACTTGCGCTCTGCGCTGAGTGTCGAGCCGGCGGCGAGCGCCTGCGCATAGTCGCCGAGGGCGAAGTCCTCGACCTCGCGCAGCAACGGCTCGAGCGCCGCGGGCTGCGCGGGCAGCTTGTGGTGGTACCACGCCGTCGCCGTGTAGGTGGGGATCGCGAGCACATACGGCAGATCGACGCCGGGATTGAATTGCGGCGCGTCCGCGCCGTCGTCGAAATTCAAAACCTGGGAAAGCAGAATCACGCCGTTCAAGTCCAGCTCTTTGTCGTTCTCGAGCACGCGCGCGAGGACCGCGGCGCGAGTCGTCCCGTAGCTCTCGCCGAACAGGTACTTCGGCGAGTTCCAGCGCCTGTGACGCGACAGGAATTCAACGATGAAGTTGGCGAACGCCTGGGCGTCCTGGTCGACGCCGTAGAAGGCCTTCTCCTTGTCCGCGCCGCGCAGGTGCCCGAAGCCGGTCCCCGGCGCATCGACGAACACCAAGTCGCTGACGTCGATCAGACTGTACTCGTTATCGATCACACGGTAGGGAGCTGCGGGGCTGTGGGTGTCGTCGAAGGTCCGGACGCGCTTTGGTCCGAACGCGCCCATGTGCAGCCAGACGGTCGATGATCCCGGGCCGCCGTTGAACAGGAACGTGACGGGCCGGCGCGAGTCCTCCTTGTCGCCGCGGAAGTAAGCGACGTACGACATGCTGGCCTCGGGGGGCTGCGGGGGCGCCGGGCCGCTGCGATCCTCGCGTGGCGGCGGCGGGTCGTCGTCCAAAGGATCCTTGAGATGGATCACCAGCACGCCCGCCTCGGCCTGGTAGGCGACGGGCTTGCCACCGAGGATCACGGAGCCTTGGGTGACCTGGCGCTCGTCGCGCAAGAAACGCGGCGATTCGCTCGGCTCCTCGGTTGCCTTGGCCTTGGCGTCCAAGGCACTCGAAGCAGAGCTCGGCTGCGCCGACGAGATCGAGACCGCGGCCATCGCGCCGAGGAGCGAGGAGCATAACAAGAGGCCGCCGCTGAGCTTCATCCCAAATCCCCTCGAAACTTTTGCTGACCCGCGCCTTCGCACGCGCAAGCGCGAAGCATGCCGCGAAATTGAAAAACTTGCACGGTTCGCGATGCGAGCACGCGCCGCACGCCGATTTTCACGGCGGTGAATTGCGGTACGATTCGTTCGTGACCTGCTCTTGGTTCATCCGCTTTTTTGCCATGATGGTGCTTGGCGCGTGCGCGCTCCCGGCGGCGGGCGACGCTGCGCCCTCGGTGCAGCCTGCGATGGCCGCTCCTCCCGATATCGTGCTTGCCGCACCCATGAGCGGGCCCGAGATCATCCAAATGCTCGACCAGACCGTGGACTGGTACCGGACGCTCGGCACACAGCTCAAGATCGCCAACGAGCCGAGCGACTTGTTGATACTTTCCGAGAATCGGCAGATCGCGAACCAAGTGGTGGCGCTGGCCTTCGATGTCGCGCGCGCCGGGGCGGACCTCATCGCCAAGAGCGCACCGGCCGCTCCACGGCCGGACTCCGCCGGCGGTTCTGCTCCGACTCTGGCCGAGCGGCTACGGCAGCTCGACGCGCGAGCCCTCTCGATCCAAGCCGAGATCGAGTCGACACGGCAGAGACTCGCCGCCGCGCCGGGAAAGGCCAAGGCGGCGCTGCAGGCGAAGATCGCCGAGCTCGGGGGCGAGCTCTCCCTCGTCAACGTGAAGAAAGATATCCTCGGCAATATCGCCGGCGTCGCGAGCGAGGGCGGCGGCGGAACTGCGGGCGCGTTACGCTCGCAAATCGACGCCATGGCGGTGGCATTGCCCACCACGACCTCCACGGCTGCCACGACCACCGCGCCGGCGGCCTCGCCGCATGCGCCCGCCGCGTCCATGTCCAATCCGCTGCCCGCATCCGCCGCCGAAAGTTCGGCGCCGTCGCGCTTCGGATTGTGGGACGCGGCCGCCCTAGTGTTCAGGCTGTCCGAGAAGATGAGCGCCGTCGACGCGCTCGACCGCCGCACCCAGGCACTCGAAACCTCCCTGGCGCGGATCCGGGCACGGCTCGTGGATCAAATGCGTGCGCTCTCCGCGCGCGGCGACGCGCTCATTGCGCAAGCGGACTCAGCGGATAGCGCGGCGCTCGAGACGGCGCGCGAGCAGCTCAACGCGATCGTCGACGAATTCAAGCAGGCATCACCCTTCCTCGTGCCCTTGAGCAAGCAAGGCGCGCTGCTCGACCAATATCGCCGGAGCCTCGAGAACTGGCACGACGCCATTCGCGCCGAATCGCGCGACGCGCTCAAATCATTGGGCATTCGCCTCGGAATCCTGCTGGTGATCTTAGGCGTGGTGTTCGCGGTGGCCAAGTTGTGGCACCGCGCCGTGCTCAAGTACGTGCAGGACTCGCGGCGCCGCTATCAGCTCCTGCTGGTGCGTCGAATCGTCTTGTGGACCGTGGTGGTCGCCATCGTCGGTTTCGCCTTCGCCAGCGAGCTGTCCTCGATCGTGACGTTCGCCGGACTGATCACGGCGGGCGTGGCAGTCGCCATGCAGAGCGTGCTCGTGTCCATCGTCGGCTATTTCTTTCTGATCGGAAAGTACGGTATCCGCGTCGGCGATCGCGTCCAGATCGGCGAGGTGAACGGCGAGATCATCGAGCTCGGCCTGGTGCGCATGTACCTGATGGAGCTTGCCGGCCACGGCTCCTTCGGCCCGACCGGACGGGTCGTCGCATTTCCCAACAGCGTGGTCTTTCAGGTATCGAGCGGCCTCTTCAAACAGATCCCGGGAGTGAATCTCGGCTGGCACGACATAACGTTGGACCTACCGGCCGGCGTGGATTACGCCTCGACCAAGCAAAAGCTCGTCGCAGCCGCGAGCGAAGCGCTCGCAGACTACCGCGAGGAGATCGAGCGCCAGACGCACGAGCTGCAGCGAACCACGATGTCGAGCGCCGGCGGGGCGGTGGAACCGACGGTACAGTTGAGCTATTCCGCCAAGGGGGTGAATGCGCGCGTGCGCTATCCCGTGCATTTGCCGCACGCCGCCGAGATCGACGAGCGGATGTCGAGAGCCCTGCTGCAGGTCGTTTCGGGCCTGACCCCGGCTGCTCCGGCCGCGGCTATCGCTCCGGCCTCTGCATTCTGAAGGTAGCCGTCACCCGACGATGTTATCCTTCCCCGCCTTATCGGCGGTCGGCGGGGTCCTCGGGGGTAGCGTTTTTTCATGATTCTGGTCATCGACGTGGGCAACACCCGCCTCAAATGGGCCTGGCTGACGAGCACCGGCCTGTCCGATCAACAAGCCGTCGTGCATCGTGATGCGAAGCCCGGTATGTGGACGGCGGCGCTGTTCGAGTCGGGTCAGAGGCCCTCCCGTGTGCTGGTATCGAATGTCGCCGGCCCGGTCATGGCGAAAACGCTGATCCGTCTGTCCAAGAAGATGTTCGGCGTCGACGTGGAGTTCGTCACCGCCGTACCCGAGTTTCACGGCCTCATCAACGGCTACCTCGACCCGAAACTGCTCGGCGCCGACCGTTGGTTGGCGCTGATCGGGGCCTGGACCAAGACGCGCTCGCCGTTGTGCGTGGTCGATGCCGGCACGGCGGTGAAGGTGGACAGCGTCGACGCCGGAGGCCATCACTTGGGCGGGTTGATCGTTCCCGGCATTCACATGATGCGCGAGGCGCTGATGAATAAGACGAGCGACATCGCCAAGGCGGCGGAGCACAGCACCCCGTCGCTCGCCGGTGTGTTGGCCAATAACACCATCGGGGCAGTATCGCGCGGCGCGGTGTTTGCGCTGGCGGGAATGGCGGATCGCGCCGCGGAAGTCATCGAGCAGAGCACGGGGGTCAAGCCCAAGCTGTTCATCACGGGCGGCGATGCCGGCATGATCACGGGCACGATGAGGATGCGCGGCGAGATCGTACCGGATCTGGTGTTGCAGGGCTTGGCCGTGATTGCGGGCCAGTCGCGGGAGCCCATCTCTTAAGGACACCGCGTGCCGCGACCCGGAACGAAGAATCTCATCACGGATGTCGCCGGTCTCAAGGTCGGACATGCAACCGACGAGGCAGCCGGGACCGGAGTCACCGTGCTCCTTTGCGGCGCCGACTGGGCGGCCGGTGTCGATGTGCGCGGCGGTGGACCGGGGGTGCGCGAAAGCGAAGCGTTGGCCGCCGAGAACTTGGTCGGCCGAGCCCACGCGATCGTGCTCGCCGGCGGGTCCGTATTCGGCTTGGCCGCGGCCGACGGGGTCGCCTCGGCGCTCTCGGTCCGCGGCATCGGGCTGCACCTCAAGCGCGATTCGCTCGCTATTCCCATTGTTCCCGCCGCAGTGCTTCACGATCTCGGCAACGGTGGCAATAAGGACTGGGGCAGCACGCCGCCGTATCGCGAGCTCGGAGTTCGCGCCCTCTCGTCGGCGCGCGCGGAGTTCGATCTGGGGTCGCATGGCGCGGGCCGCGGGGCCATGGCGGGACTCGTCAAAGGCGGCATCGGATCCGCCTCTCTCGATCTCGGCGCAGGCCTCGTCGTAGGTGCGCTGATCGCGCTCAACTCCGTGGGCTCCGCGTTCATGCCGGACGGCAAGACGTTGTGGGCGTGGGCATTCGAGCTCGACCGCGAATTCGGCGGCGCCACGCCGCCCGGAGCCGGCATGGACTTGAGCGATCCGTCGCCCCAAGGGTCGCGCCTTGCGGAGATTGGGCGCTTACAGGCGGGTGCCAATACGACCTTGGGTGTGGTCGCGTGCACCGCGGATCTGTCGACCGCGGAATGCAAGCGGGTCGCCATGATGGCTCACGACGGCATCGCCCGCGCCGTGCGGCCCGCGCACACCCCGTTCGACGGCGACACACTGTTCGCGGTGGCGAGCGGTGCCTCGCCGCTCGGCCGCCATCCCGCCCGGGCCGCCGCGCTCGCGCGCATCGGATCGGCGGGCGCCGACTGCGTGAGCCGAGCTATCGGTCGTGCGGTGTATTGCGCTTGAGTCCTAATCCGTTCGTCCGCCCGGAATCAGCGGCTCAATGTCTCGCGGGTGCGTCCGATTGCGCGGCCGCGGCGGATTGCGCGGCAATGGCGGGTTGTGCAGCGGCGCCGGGCTGCGCGGCGGCGCTCGGCTGCGCAGCGGGCTGATCCGCCGCCGCGGCCGCGTCCGGCAGCGCGTCTTTGGTTCCGCCGGAATCCATATCGAGCGCCGAGGCGTCGGCCTCCAAGCCTACCGTCGCGATGACGCCGTCCGCCTTCTGCAGAACCTCGCGAGCGTAGTCCCAATGGATGGCGACCGTGGTGTCTCCCACCGCGGCGCGCAGCAGATCCGAAAATTGATCGAGATCGGGCTCGAAGCTCTGTCCCTCGGCATCGACCGGTGGGTGGGCCTCGAGCAACAGCTCGCCGTCGACCCAGGCGACCTTGATCGGCACGTTGATGAGCCTCACCGGCGTGCCCACCGGCACCAGCGGGAAGAGTGCAGCCACATCGTCGGGATACATGCGGATGCAGCCGTGAGTCACGGGAAGACCAACCGCGATCGGATTGTTCGTGCCGTGGATGAGGTATGTCCCGTTGCCGGCAGCGAGCCGCATGGCGTACGCGCCGAGCGGGTTGTCGGGCCCCGGCGGTACGCTGGCCGGTAAGGGATCGCCCGCGGCGGCGTGTTCCTTCCGGACCGACTCGGGCGGATACCAGGTCGGATCTTTTTGCTTCGCGATGACGCGCGTGAGGCCGAGAGGCGTACGCCAGTCCATCTTGCCGATGCTGACCGGATAGGTGATCACTTCCTGAGGTTGGCCGCGCTTCGGCTTCGGGTAGTAATAAAGGCGATGCTCGGGCAGATTCACGACGATGCCTTCGTGCGGACCAGGCGGCAGGATATGGCGCCCGGGTATGACGATCTGCTTGCCCGCCCCGGGGATCCAGGGATCGATCCCGGGATTCACGCGGATCAACTCCTCCGACCCTAGGCTGTATTTACGCGCGAGATCGTAGAGCGTGTCCTCGTAAACCGTCTCGACGGTCTGGTCCTCGCCGAAGATGGCGTCCTCGGGGTGTGCGAGGGTGTAGACCGTTGCCCCCGCAAAGCGCGCGTAGCAGCACGATACCAGCAACAAGGCGGCGCCGGCCGCCCGCCGCGACCGCCGCGCGAAGACTTCATCCTTATTGAGCAAGTGGCGCATCTTGCAAGATTAACACGCCCGCTCGCGGGATTCCGCGTAGCGCGCCAACCCGTCGAGGCATCCCATCCACCCATGCTCGTGGCCGGCGCGCGCGGCAGCGTCCGCGATCCGTTCGTGAGTGACGATGACCTCGGTTGCAGCACCGCGCACCTCGAAGTCGACCGTCACCCGTTCAGCGCCTGTGACCTGAGATTCCAATTGCCAGGAGAAGACCAGCCGGATGGGCGGCTCGATGACCTCGAACTCACCGGAGATCCATAGAAGTCGACCGTCGGGAAACCGATTTGCAATGCGGTAGCGGCCGCCAACCCGCAATTCGACCTCGGCCGAGGGGCAGGTGACGCTCGGAGTCGGGCCCCACCACGCAATCAAGTGCCGGGCCTCGGTCCACGCGGCAAAGACTTTCTCGCGCGGCGCGCGAATGATCCGCCGAACCACGAGCTTTGCAGCCTTGCCGGCGCCGAAGGAGTTCTCAGTCAACTCGAATCTCTCTCGAGGTACCGCGCAAGTGCTTCGAGCTGCCCGCCCCAGAATGCGCGATATTGCGTGAGCCACTCCTCGAGCTCCGCCAGAGGGCGCGCGGCGAGAGTACAGGTATGGACCCGTCCGTCGACCGCTCGCGATACCAGCCGCGCCTGCTCGAGCACGCGGATGTGCTTGGATACGGCCACCCGGGTCATTCGAAACGGCTGCGCGAGCTCGCTGATCATCGCCGGCCCCTGCGACAGCCGCTTGAGCAGCCGCCGCCGGGTCCGGTCGGCAAGCGCATGCAAGATCCGATCGAGCCGATCATCGTTCGGTGTTCGCTTCGTTCCGCTCGTTGACAAAGAGGGCCTCCGGGAGTCTCATATAGGAAACCATTTGGTTTCCTATTACAAGAGTGAGAGCACCATGCAATGTTCGATCTCGCCGCCCGATATGGCGCGGCGGCGGATTCTCGCGGGCGGGTTCATGGCGCTCGGCGCCGCCACGCTGGCGCGCGCGGGGGCGAGCGATCAATCGGCATCCGAGGTCTCCCGCGACGCCGAGGCGATTCATCAGGAGCCGGTATTCAAGGCTGAGCGGGCGCGCGTCTACGAGGCTCTCACCAGCGGCGAGAAATTCGACCGGATCATCAAGCTCACCTCGGTGATGCAATCGGCCGCGATGTCCGGGAGGGTACAGCCGACGCGGATGAGTCCGCGCGCGGGCAGCACCTTCGCGCTCTTCGGCGCGTACATCGTCGGACGGCAGATTGAGCTCGCTGCCCCCGAGCTCATCGTGCAAGCCTGGCGCGTCGTCGGCTGGAGGCCGGGAGTCTACTCGATCGCGCGATTTCAGCTCGCCGACGAGAGTGGGAGTACCCGGATCGTGTTCGATCACACCGGATTTCCCAAAGGGCAAGGCGAGCATCTGGCCTCCGGTTGGCACGAGCATTACTGGGAGCCGCTCGCGAAATTTCTCTCGGGCTGACTCAAGGATCAGACGTCGGCTCAATGCTTGACTTTACGTAAGCTATCGCTTACGGTAAGCCATGGCTTACGCTATGACCTTGACGGCTTTGGCTGACCCGACGCGACGCGCGGTGTTCGAGTCGTTGCGTAACGGCCCTGCCGCCGTGGGCGCGATTGCCGCGGGTCTGCCGGTGAGCCGGCCCGCCGTGTCTCAGCACCTCAAGGCCTTGAAGCAGGCGGGTCTCGTCGCCGACCGCGCCGAAGGCGCTCGCCGGGTGTATTACATCGATCCCGATGGGCTCGGGGAGCTGCGCCGCTGGATCGATCAGTTCTGGACCGACGCGCTCACGGCTTTCAAGCACGAGGTCGAGCACCCGGACACTCCTCCGGGGACTCTTAAGGGGAGGAATCCGTCTTGAGCGCCACCATTCAAATCACGCCGGTCCGCAAGACAGTCTGGGTCGCGGCGACGCCGCAAAGAGCCTTCGAGGTGTTCACCGCCGGCATCGACCGGTGGTGGCCTAAAGCTCACAGTCTCGGCGCCGCACCGCTGTGCGAATCGGTCATCGAGCCGTTCGTGGGCGGCCGCTGGTACTCCAAGCACGCCGACGGCACCGAGGCGGTCATCGGGCACGTGCTGGTTTGGCAGCCCGCGGAGCGATTCGCGTGCACCTGGGAGATTAGCGCCGAGTGGAAGCCGGACGCGCGCGTAGCGTTCGCCTCCGAGGTCGAAGTGCGCTTCGTGTCTGAGCCGTCCGGCGGCACGCGGGTCGAGCTCGAACACCGCAACTTCGAGCGCATGGGCGAGGGGGCGGGCGAGAAGATGCGCAACGCGGTCGACGGAGGCTGGCCGGCGCTCCTCGATCTGTATGCCAAATCGACCTCGAACGACGCAGCCGAAACATGAGCGAGTTCCTTGTCCACAGCGTACCCGGGAGCACCTCGTGGGAGCGGGTGAGCGAGATGGAGCTTGCTTCCTCCGGTGAAAGAGCTGTACCGGCGCTCCATTCACCCGGTAATCTATCGTCCGGTGCATAGCCTCAAGCGTTCCTCTTGCAGATGAGCAGCGCAGAAGACGCGCTCACTCGGTCACGCAAGCTCTCTCCAATAATCATCGGTTGCCTCGCGGCAACCTGGCTGATCTGGGGATCGACCTATCTCGTCATTCGCTTCGCGCTCGTAGGTTTCCCACCCTTCTTCATGATGGCGACGCGCTTCCTCTGTGCCGGCGGGTTGCTGATGCTCTGGCAAATGTTGCGCGGCGCCGCGCTCCCGAGCGGTCGACAATGGCTCAACGCGCTCGGCGTGGGCGCGCTGATGCTGGGCGGGGGCATGGGCGGGACCGCTTTCGCCGAGGAGACCATCGCGTCTGGACTCGTGGTGGCATTCATCGCCGTCGTACCGCTGCTGCTGGTCGTGATGAACCTCGCCTTCGGCGTGCGTCCGCCGCGCGGCGAGGTACTCGCGGTGTCCGTCGGCCTCGTCGGCGTTCTGATGCTGACGCAAGGTGCGGGAATGCATGGATCGCCGGTCGGCCTCGTCGCGATCTCGCTCGCGTGCACGGCATGGTCTCTGGGTAGCGTCTTGAGCCAGCGTGGGCTACCGCTCGCCGCCGGGGCCACCGGCTTCGCGAGCGAGTGGCTGGCCGGCGGCATGGCACTGCTGGCGATGTCCGCCTTGCGCGGCGAATCCTGGCACTGGCCGCTGCAGGCCGGCCCCTGGATCGCCTGGATTTACCTGACCACATTCGGCTCATTGATCGCATTCAGCGCGTACATGGTGCTCCTCGCCCGCGCCAGTACGAGCGTGGCGACGAGCTACACGCTGGTCAATCCGGTGGTTGCTCTCTGTCTCGGCGTGACCGTCGGGCACGAGCAGGTCTCCGCCTGGGAGTGGCTCGCCGCCGTGGTGGTCATGCTCGGCGTGGTGCTCCTATTCGCGGGCCGGCGACCAGCACCGAAGTAGCGGCTTCGCCGGCACGGCGCGAGAGCCCCTCGCTCTCAGCTTAGATGCCGGCGCGATCCGCCTAATTCACGCTGTAACCGCGGCCATCGAGGCAGGCGAGCATCGCGCGTCGGTAGTTAGGTCCGCTCGCATTCCCTACCTGCGCCAATGCCCATTGTTGGCATTCGCGCTTGTCGAGCGTCTGCTGCTGCTCGCTCTGGCCGTTTTTCGGGTATATGAAGATCTGCGTTTCTTGAGCCTCCGGATAGGCCGCCGCGGGGGCGACGGGCGGTACCGCGCCTGGGCCGGCCGCGCCTGGGCCGGCCGCGCCTGGGCCGGCCGCGGCCAACGACTCGAATTTGAGATCGATGATCGAGCCCGACTCTTGGTATGGCACACAGGTCGTGTGGCTCTCGATGTTGCGCGTGGTGAACAGCTTCAATACTTGATCCCGGAATTGCTCCACCAGCTCGCAGTCGCCGAGCGATAACTCCCGCGGCGATCGATTGGCGAACGTGACCCTGCGCCAAATCCCGTCTACCTCGCCGGAGCCCGCGTTACTGCCGATCGGCGCGAGCGTGTAGAAGGTCAAATCCGCCCGCGCAAACTTGTCAGGGCGTCCGAAGCCCGCGGCACACGCGCCGGGCACGGATTTGACGTCAGCGCGCGCGCCGGCGGCGAGCAGCAGCTTCTTGAGAATATCGGCCAGCCCGTCGCAGGAGTACGTCGAGGTGAACCCCAGAAACGCGAACGAGTACTGCTGCTTTTGCCAGGACCCAGGCGCATGGGTCGCCGCGAGCGGCGCATCGTCGGCAAGGCTCGCCCCTGTCAGCAGGAGTGCGCAAACCGCGGCGCGGGCCGCAGCGGCGGATAAGGTCCTCTGCGTCTTCATGGCGGTTCTCCGGCAGAGCGCAAGCATCGACGGGATGGTCTGCGTATAAAGCCTGAGATAGTACTCCGTTCAAAGCCGCGCGCCGATGCGGGGCGCCGCGGCGAGCAGCGCTTTCGTGTATTCGTGCTGCGGCGCCGAGAACACGTTCTCCGTGGGTCCGTGCTCGACGATGCGCCCTTGCCGCATGACATAGACGCGGTCGGCGATCGAGCGCACGACGTTGAGGTCATGCGAGACGAAGAGATAGGCGAGCTTGAGCCGCTCCGCGAGCGCGGCGAGAAGCTCGAGTATCTGCGCGCGAACCAGCACGTCGAGCGCGGATACCGCCTCATCGAACGCGATCACCGCGGGTTTCAAGATCAGCGCGCGCGCAATCGCGATCCGCTGCCGCTCTCCGCCTGAGAATTCGTGGGGGTAGCGCTCTGCGTCCGCAGCCGAGAGGCCGACCTGTTCGAGCACTTCCGCAATCCCGGCGCGGCGCTCCATCGTCCCCGGCGGCTTATCGAGCGCATAGTAAGGCTCGGCGACCAGCCGCTCGACGCGCCACAAAGGATCGAAGCTGCCGTACGGATCCTGCAGCACCACCTGGATCGAGCGGCGCAAGCGTCGCTGTACCGCGCCCTGCGCGCCGGAGAACACTTCGCCGAGCAGTCGGACCTCGCCGGACTGCGGCCGGTCGAGCGCCAGGATCGTCCGCAGCAAGGTCGATTTGCCGGAGCCCGATTCGCCCACCAGCCCGACGGTCTCGCCTGCGTGGATCCTGAGCGAGACGCCATCGACGGCGCGAAGCGGCGGCGCACGACGCCAGAGCGCAACCCGCCGGCGCGGGTATTCGCGCACGATCTCGTGCACCTCGAGAACCGCCGCGGACGGAGGTTTGCCCCGGGCGGAGCGCTTGGCATCGAGGCTCGCCGCCGCAAGCAGTGCCCGAGTGTAGGGATGCTGCGGCCGTGCGAGGAGCTCGCGGGTCGCGCCCTGCTCGACGATCCTGCCTCTTTGCATGACCGCAACCCGCTCCGTCACCTGGGAAATCACGCCGAAATCGTGGCTGATGAGTATCAATCCCATGCCGCGGTCGCGGGACAAACCGGTGAGAAGTCTCAAGATCTCGGCTTGCGAGCCGGCATCGAGTGCGGTGGTCGGCTCGTCGGCAATGAGCAGCGAGGGCGATAATGCCGTGGCCATCGCGATCGCGACCCGTTGCCGCTGACCGCCGGACAGCTCGTAGGGGTAGCGATCGAGCGCGCCGTCGGGCTCGCGCAATCCGACGACGTCGAGCGCCTCGCGTGCGAGCCCCTGGGCCGCCGCGCGCGGCACGGATCGGTGCAGCCTCACGGTCTCGGCCACTTGATCCCCGATACGCATGAGCGGATTCAGGGCTGTCATGGGCTCCTGAAACACAATGCCGATCCTAAGGCCGCGGATCCCTTGCAGCGCACGCTCGCTCATCGCAGTGAGCGTCTCACCCTGCAGCGCCACCGATCCGGTAACCCGCGCGCCGGGCGGCAGGAGCCGCATGACGGCGAGTGCGGTCATGGATTTGCCCGACCCCGATGCGCCCACCAACCCGAGAATCTCGCCGCGCGCCACGGCGAGCGAGACGCCGTCGAGGATGCGCGTCCCGCCGATCGAGACGCCTAGCGAGTCGATCGCAAGGAGCGCTGCGCAGCTCATGACTCGCCCCGGCGCAGGCCGTCGCCGAGAAGATTCAGCCCGAGCACCAAGAGCACGACGGCCAAGCCGGGAAAAATGGCGAGCGAGGGCGCGAGCGCGGTCAGCGATTGCGCCTCATAGAGCATGCGGCCCCAACTCGGAGTCGGCGGCTGGGCGCCGAGCCCGACGTACGAAAGTCCCGCCTCCGCAAGGACCCCGAGCGAGAACTGAATCGTTCCCTGTATCACCAGCAAACTCGCGAGATTGGGCAAGATGTGCTCGGCCGAGATCACGAGCGTGCCCTTACCCGCCACCCGCG